>Ga0172378_10002186_pt1 | contig 18246 bp, 9 predicted proteins | sample GrowelOW332metaG_FD_119755 | JGI IMG/M metagenome (GOLD analysis project Ga0172378, IMG submission 119755) | Groundwater microbial communities from an aquifer near a municipal landfill in Southern Ontario, Canada - Pumphouse #3_1 metaG | ecosystem: Environmental > Aquatic > Deep subsurface >... | reverse complement strand
TAGGGCTTCGATTGCCTCTTGAGGCCAGCCAGCCATTGTTCCACCCAATCCCATAATCATCACGAGAGGCTCACCCGAGCCCACCAGTTTGTAACCTATATCGATTCCATTCGCATGGACCCGGAAGACGGCATTGTTTTGCTTGTCCAAGCCAACAGCCTCACCTGCAGGTTGTATGCATTGGGCTGTCGCAGCACCGCCAAGGGCCAGCAAAATAAGTAGTAAAACAAGTGTCCAGGTGTTTTTCATAGGTATTTTCGGTTCCTCCTTAATAGATCGAACAAGTTTAGAAAACTGAATCTCTGTGAAATTGCTTTGGTACTGTTTTCGTTTTTGATGCGCTTGTTTCAAGTACTGCTAACACTTTCTTCGGCCTGAAGCCCCATACAAAAATAACCCCGAATGGGGAGCACGGGATACGACGCAACCCGGGTGAGGACTGGGCAGCCCTTCGGACTATCGAAAAGGTGCCACTAGCATTTTCACAAGTTCAATGTTAATCAGCACTAGGGATTCAGGTCTCTGAAGTTATTAATATAGTATTCTATTGAACAGTCAAAGATAACCTTTAATTTGTAGTATTTCAAACATAAAACACAGCCATCCCATAGCAATGGCTGTGTTTTTCAAAAAAAGTAACGAGAAGTAATCGTCAGTCTTCTGTGGGGATGGGGTTAAAAAGTAGCTCAAGCATCCTGCTTGAGAAGGTGTTCCTGGTTTATGTCCGGGAATTGCCAAAGGAGCAAAAATAAAAAAGCTATGCCATTTTTGACAAGCTCTGGCTCCGTTTTCGAAGAAAAAGAAGAAGCTGATTTTGCTCTGCGAAATCCTGATTAAAACTTGGGGTAGACTGGCGCCCACAAGCTAAACTATAAGGTGACAGCCATTCGGAAGCTGGCAAAAAGTCATGCGCCGGAGGCGCATAACTATTCTTAACCCCAGACTTTTAACCTGGGAAAAGGTAAGTTCCCATAAGCGGGAGCCTCGGAGATGCACTACAGAAAGCGGGTGCAGGAAAGCAGGCTAAAAGCCCGCTGGGGCTACGCAGCCTAAAGGCCGAACTACAAACGTACACATAACCAATGCTTTGCGTAAGTCGCTTACAAAAAAACTCACACAAAAAAAAAGGAACGAAACTGCATAGCACGCCCGGACAAAGGCTACGCTTTCCGCATCCTATTGCCATTAGCAAAAGCGTAGCTGTGATTGCTCAACGGTTTTCCACCTCGGTAACTTCAACACAGCGAAATTCCGTTTCAGAACCAACACCCTCCGCACCCAGCGTCAATAGTAACGAGAAACAGCGGCTTCCAGCAGTCTCCTCCGGCACCAGAAAGTCGGTAGTAAACTTCTGCCATTCACTCCCACTTGGTATCTTGCCGATTTTTGTCTTCAGTCCGGATGATTCTCCGTTGAACTGCGGCTGCAGACTCCACTTTGCAGCCGTCCCGTTCGTCTGTCGAACCTCGAAACTCAGACCGTATTTAAAGCCGGAACGCACAGGGATAAACGCAGTGAGAACAAAACCCTTGTCGTCTTTTTTCTCCAGTTTATGGGTTCCATTTTCTTGGTCAAAAACGTAATCAGAGCTGCTTGCCCGATCCGGGTTGTAGACAGACGCCAGGTAATCCAGTTTCCACCCTTCTGGAAGAGGTTTGCGTATTCCGATCAGACGGAAAGAACGCGAAGGTACACTCAATGCGAAACTGCCATCGATAACCGGGATGGTACTGCCAAGATATTCCTCACGCACCGAAACTAGGCCTTGAGCAAATTTACCCAGTTGGATCCGTGCGGAAACCTTCACCGGCTCGGTATTGCAAACTGCCGCCAACACATAACCCTCCGGGGAAACATAATAGGAAGAGCGCAGACGATTATCTGTGGAAACAATCTCTTTTTGCCGGTCAAAACGAAAAAACTGCGTATCTGGATTCTCGACACGATAACGACGTTGAACGTTCCAGATTGTCGCCAGTACCGGCTGGTAAGCGAATACCGTATTTGCGTCGATGTCGTACAACAGCAACATCGACTCCATCGCCTCGGTTCCGCGCTTCTTTTCCTTTATTGGCAGTTGGGCTCGCTGAAGTGAAGTTACTGCCGTCCAGCAGATCACACCAGTTCCGATAATGTTGCGATTGAATTCGCTCTTGAAGATCAGCTCCGGTATTTCGTCGGTAAATGGATAGAGGGTGCGCGCCAGCAGCGCCTCAAACTGCTCTCCGGGGAAAAAGAAATCTCCCAGCCCATTCATCATCGGAAAGAAATCGCGTTGCGCATGAATCCACACTTGTTTGCCTGCCGCGTGAGCCTGCCGTACGGTTCGTTTGAGCAATTCTCGCTTGTGGAGCAGTGCAAAGGTTTTGATCTCCCGCCCGAACTTGTCCTGGTATCCGCAACCATGCAAGGGATTGGCACAAACCCCGTTGCCGCATAAATCGAAATACACCGCCGCCACCGCCGCACCCTGTGGATGGGTCAGCAGTTCGTGAATGTTGCGCGAATAAAAGTCGTTGACACAACCAGCGTTGCATGCCGGTATCGAATGTTCCCCGCTGCCTCGGATATTTCCGTCCGGCAAATATTCAGTGAACCGGAAAGTATAGCCACCTGCACCTGGAATATTCCAGTATTTGGCAAAATACACCGGTTCCGGACTCTCAGAGCTCATTGCATTCGCCATGCCGTATATGCCATGGGTATCAGGGGACGTACTTTTGAATTCGTAACCGAAGCGCCAGTTAGGCCTGTAGGTCGACACTCCGGTGAATGCCTTGCCGCCGAAGGTCGTCATGCGAAAACCTGGATAGGTGCCATCGTTGTGCCGCACCGCCCGGAAGACCTTTGGAAAAGGACGCGTAGGGGTTGCAATAAATACCGCCCGGTATGGGGTTGCCTCCGGCATACGAACCTGGCGGGTGATCAAATCAATGGTTGCACTGCCCGTTTTCGTATCAACATGGTAGACAGGTTTAGTCTCATCGTAAATCCAGTTGGCGTCATTTTCACTTGCAAAAGCGAAGCCGCCCCTTTCCGATACCAGCCAGATCATCCGCAGTGAATCATCCATTCCATTATGATATAAGAATTCTCCTTTGCCACTGCCGTTCCAGACGTGCGGACGCATCAGGAAATCCGAATAGTCCGGATTCTGTTTCCAGGCAAGTTGCATCAAACGGATCCCCGGCATTCCCTCAATATTCCAATCGAACTTGATCATTCCGTCAAACTCAATTTCTGTGGCATAAACAACCCAGCCCCCAGCGATTTTTGCCCTGCCGTTAAAGATCACACTGCTGTTGTTCTTGATGGTATTTTCGATCTGCCAGCCAGATACCACCTGTCCATCGATCAGGAGAGCCGGCGCTTCGGAAAAAAGCGGTTTCCCCTTGATTTCAATCTGCTCCGGCAGCGGTCCCTCGCCGAAATGATATACCCGGTTCCACAGCGTTACCTTACGATCCTTCACCATAAAGTCGCGCCAGATTTCCGGAACCGTGTCTTCGTCGCCCCAGCCCGAGCCGATGAAGGAAAGATCCGGGCGAACAATTTCCGCTGACGTCGTATCGCAGGTGAGTTTATAACGCCCCGGCTCCGTAATCTCAGGAATAAATTTCACGGTCTCGTCCGCTGCGAAACGCCATTTCCCGCGCCGTGTCGATTGATCCGGCAGAGTTAGAACCCAGTCGAGCTCAAATTTGCCAGATTCATAAAGCGTCCTCTTTTCCGGCGGCAGAGAAATGAAGTCAAACTCCGCTTCCAACTGGTCGCTGCCGCGTCCTCTGCCCCGGTCAACACCGTTCAAAACCACTCCAAAGTCAGTAATCACATTTTCCCCCGGATCGACCAGCAGGCGATTGTACTGGTTTGCGACTTCAATCGGCGTCAAAGCCCGGGAATAAAGTTTAAAATCATCCGTCTGTGTAATCTGTTTGTGTTCGTCACCGTAAAAAAGGTTTTTGATTCCAACGAAAGATTTTTCCTGCAATGGCATGAGGTCCAGTGTTTTTGCCGCCTTGTCGGGTAGCTGTCCCCGGTTAACCACCTGTCCGTTGAGATAAATCACCAACTCCTTATCCCAAGTGGCCGCAATCTGAAACCACTCCCCGGTACGGATTTTTTCCAGCGATGCCCGCACTCGTCCGACATCCTGATAACGATGCGGCGTTTCCGAAGAGTACCAATCCCAGTAGAGTATTCCATCGTACTCATAAAGCAGAAATTGCACAAAACGATTTTTTTCCTCGAAGCGCAGTTGCGCGTAACCCACGTTGCCGCGTTTCTCTGCCTTTCCCGGGATATAATCGACTGCTTTTGCCCACATGGTAATCGTGCCCTGCTGAAAATCCGCGTTTTGATCTGCTCTGTAGGTCAGGCTTTCTCCGGGTTCTGGTTGATACGCCTGTCGGGTATCGAATCCCACTGCACCGCGCAACATGAAATTCACATCACGCATGGCAATCGAATCGCGTTCTCCTTTCGCCAAATCCGCTCGTGTGGTAAATTCGTCAAAGGTCACCGCCAACGTCAAATCCGGGTGTGCCAATTTGTCTTTCATCGAAACTTCAAGGTACTTTGACCCTGCAAACAATACACCGGCCCAAAGCAGAAATGCGGATAAATAATGTTTTTCCATGAGTTTTCTTGCCTATTCTTCTTCCTCAGTGGTAAAAGTAAAGTCGTCGAAATATGCCGATCCGGAAGCCGACGCCGGTTTTGTTCCCAGTGTACAGATCAGATACATCAGATCCTTCCATTTGCCAGTATCGGGCACCAGGAAAGTCAGCGTCAGGCGCTGCCATTCTTCTGATGCTGGTTTTAACGTTGAAAATATACCATTGTTTAGAAAATCCTTCTTGCCATCCAGCCCCTGGAAAGCCAGCGTCAGCCGGGTGCCTGTGCTCAAGTCAATGCCTTTCACTTGGACAGTGGCGGTATAACGTGTACCGGGTTTTGCCGGGAAATGTTTTAGAAAACAGGCCCCTTTCGAATTTTCTGGTCCGAATTTTAACTCCAATGCCCCGCTGGAACCCACACCTCCGGCGGGGGCATGCAGAAAGTCAGCCGTCGCCTCCTTCTCCACCCAATAGCTCCATTGACACTTGTCCGTGTTGAAGTCATTCAGTACATCGGCTTCTCCAGCCCAAATCGCGGAAGCAATGACCGTAAACAATAAGATAATTTTCATCATTTTGCTCCTTTAGTGCATCTCAAATTTCATTTTGCGATTACCTGTTGCAAAACTGCAAATGAGTTTTACATGGTGATTTTAAGAAAATGCCCTCAGTTCATAAAAGTCTCAGATGCCGCCCCCGTCAGTTTGTGACGTAACTTATGATCATCGGCATTGTACACCGTCGTCACATGACTATCCAGCATCAACATGTTGGCACGCTGGTTGTGACGTGGCGCCAGATAAGATTTTCCGGTTGGTGCCCACAGGTTCGGAAGCGAATCGGGCATCCAGGCATTAGACAGTAACGGCGCAAAACCCCAAGCGTAACTCTGATCCCAAGTTGAGTACGGACGCCCTAATACGTCAGCCACAACTCCGGCTGCAGACGGACGGCGAACCGCCTGCATCATTCGCATTTTATAATTTCCAACCCCAAGGGTGGTAGTACCGAATAGCATCTCCATCTGAAGCGTTATCGCCATATATTTACCGTTCGGCAACAGACGCGTTCCCAGACCATAAGCGTTGGTCTTCTCGATCTCGGTCGTGGAGGGACAGAGGAACAGCCCCGAAAGTCGATTCACATATGGACTCAGCTTCCCATCGAAGCCGCCGTCGTTCTGAGACTGCCCAGGAATATACCCCGAGTAATCATCCCCATAAAAATTTATTGCCAGCCCAATCTGCTTCAATTGCGACACACACTTGATGGATTTGCTGCTTTCCCGCGCTTTCTGCAGTGCCGGCAGCAGCATCGCCGCGAGGATCGCTATAATGGCAATCACAACCAACAATTCGATCAAGGTAAATACGCAATGTTTCATTTTCATTCTCCCGGCTGCCTGGTTTGAAACGGATATTTTACCGAACATTTAAGATGTTTAACAAATTGGGGAGATTCCCAGTCTCCTGCCAGACGACGGCGTATAAAATCAAAACATGCTGCAGCCATTTCTGGCAATGGTTGATTCATCGCATAAAACGGCACTGAACTGTATTCAGCTACCCAAGTATAATCGCTGGAAATCAGATCAAAATCAGTCCCGCAATCTTTCCCAGCACGCGCAGCAGCGCATAACACACCGTACGTTTGAATACAATCCCAGACGTAAAATAGATCGGTCTCCGGATGTTCCGCAAAACGTTGGCGAGCCAACTCAAACCCGTCCTTCGCCGGATTACCGGAACTCTTGTCCAAACGAAGAAAATCCCGGTCTTCCTGAAATTCAAAACCAAGAGCCTGAAAAATTTCTTCGCACCTCTCCACCACCTGGTCCAGATTTATCGAAGAAGACATTCCGGCTATTACCGCCAGATGTCGCCGTCCACATCTGCGCAACAGCTTCAAAACCTTAAGCAATTGTGAATTAATTCCAACCAGAGAAGTGCCTTCCAGACCCACAAAATCAACAGGATACTTTTGATATTCTGCAGTCCCAACCGTTACTAGCGGGATCCGCATCCGGTAAATCTGCTCCACCAATTCCGAATTGCTGCAAAAATCCGAAATGAATGCCGCCGCCCCATCGCAAAAACCCGTTAACAGACGATCTAACGCCTTAGTCTCCATCTCTCTGCATAATTCGTAATCGTAGGCCACAATGTCAAACCCCACCGCCGCATGCTTGAAACAACGCAAAAACTCCGCATAAAATGGATTCAACAAATTCGGAACAATTACCGCCAGTACCCCGGTTCGCCCCTTCTTGAGAGCAGTACCCGCAAAACTCGGACGGTAGCCCAGACGATGCGCCGCCGCCCGAATCTCTTCACGAGTCCGTACACTGATCTTTGGATGACCGTTCAAAGCCCGACTTACTGTCGGATAACTCTTCCCAGTCGCTTGCGCTATGTCCATAATCGTTACAGCCATCCAAAACCTTCCTGAAATTTTAGGTTTAAACGTTTGCACTGATTACAATATCCTGATTTTTGGCTCTTGTCAACTTGAATTTTTCATTTTTTCGATTCGATTTTTCGATTAAAAAACAAAAAAAACAGCACCGAATCTACGGTACAGGGCAACAATAAAAAAAATGATTTTGGAATACTATCGACCCAGCTTCACTGACGCATTACGCTGCACTTCTGCACTTCCGGCATGAAAGTCGTCGATAAATTTGACAAAGTGCTTATCTTGATTATATTAACTAAGTTTTTTCTTATGAATTACTTGTGCATTGGAGAATAATTGTTTATTTTGAGTTTAAGAGGTTTACCTCTTGATTTTTCGCGTTTTTTGTTGTCAATACAGGGCGTAATGCGTAGTACAATCTCAGGCTTTCAACAAATATTTGTCCGTTTGAACAAGTATCCCTATTAAAGGTCTTTTTTAGTTTTTCCGGGTGTCAAAGCAGGAAGGTTTGGTTTTTGCTTGGATTCCCCCCCCCCAAAAAAAGAAATTTTGTTTTAATGTTGTCATTTCGTGGCTGTTTAGTGATACTGAAATTAACATCACTCCAGGTTTAATATCCAGCCATATGACTAGTTTTACAGAAACTTTCAATTATCGAGGTGTTACAAGATGCTTTCAGAAATTGATACCTTGAAATTATACATGCAGAACATCAGTAAATACCCGTTGATTACGACTGATGAGGAAGCAGTATTGGCTACTCTGATCGCGGCAGGTGATATCGATGCTAAAATGAAGCTGGTTCGCAGTAATCTCAGGCTAGTTGTGAAAATTGCACACGACTTCAAGGGACTGGGCTTACCATTGCTGGATCTGATTTCTGAAGGAAATATCGGACTAATGCGAGCAACGGAAAAATTTGATCCCACCAGAGGCGCCAAATTGAGCAGTTATGCTGCCTGGTGGATCAAACAAGCGATGCGACGAGCCCTGACCAATCAGAGCAAAACCATTCGTATTCCAATACAATCAGCCAGCAAAATCGGTAAAATCCAGACTGCCAAAGGTAAACTTACAGAAAGTTTGGGACGTTCTCCGACCAATAAGGAAATTGCTGTAGAGGCCGAGTTGACAGAACGTACTGTCAAAGGTCTGGGACTGGTTAAAACTTCGACCGTTTCTCTGCAAGCGCCCTTTCATCAAGGAGAAGAGGGCGAATTGAAGGATATCATTGCCGATGAAAAAACTCCGCTTCCCAACGAAATCATCGAAGATAGCGAAATTCTGGCGGAAATGATGAAATTGACTGGACAACTGGAAGAAAGAGAATTCATTATCCTGAATTTGCGCTTTGGGCTGCAAGGCGAAAAACCCAAAACTCTTGAAGAAGTCAGCCGTTCGGTTGGTCGGACCCGCGAAAGAGTCCGACAAATCCAGAATCAGGCGCTGGGAAAATTGCGTGCCCTGCTGGAGGAAGAACACGCAAATACAAGAACATCAACATGTTGCGCTTGCATTTAATTTTTAATTTGAAAGTTCCCGACCCTATATACTCCCAAAGTATGATTTGAAGAAAAAGGATTTGTAGCGAATCGCGACTTCCCCCAGGTCAAAAAGTCTGACTTTGTATTACAGATTATCCGGTGGCCTGTCGCCGCCGAGTTTGTTTGGCGGGAATTCTTCGGTTTGATTTGGCGGGATTCCTTCTGCCAGCTTCCGAATTGGCGCCAATCTATCCTTTAGCTTGTGGACGCCAGTCCACCTCAAGATTTTTTCTTAAAAAAGCTTATATTCTTCGAAGGATCCAGTTTCATGCAATGGATGTTGATGATACTTTGATGCTCTATTTGACAATGAGTACGCCCAGCCATAAATAAATTACACGGGACAAGGTACTGTTGCCAATAGACCCAAAAAACTTCTCATAGCTGTTGCCTGAGGCAATCTTATCTGACACATCTTTTATTTGCAAAGCTCCACATTTTTTTTACGCAGCGGATGGAGACGGTAGTTGCGGTCTTCGTTCAAAAAAAACGCCACGCCAAACCGGCAAATAACCGCCAAAATCAAACGATGCTAACAGCAAAGCAACGGCTTGCCTTGCGCCGACCCCAGTCAGACAACTCCAGTCAGACGAAAATATTTCTTTGCAATCCGAGTTGCATTTTTCTTAGTTGGCATTAAAATAATAATACCAGATTAGCTTTTCAGCTTTAATATCCCGGAAGAGTTTAATGAACAAACTTCGCTATGAATCTCCGTTATGTCGTGCGCGGGAATTCATCCTCACACACATGAACGAAGTGAAGGCATCCGGGAGTTATCAGCTTCACTCGGAGCGAGACTTGGCTCAAGCGGCTTTTATCAGCCGGGTCACGGTGCGCAACGCACTGAAGGAACTGATTCGACAGGGGTATCTCGTCAACCTTCCCAAGAAGGGCAATTTCATTGACAGAGACATTGATCCGCCAAGATATACTGTAGGAATCATAAGAGACGATGGAGTCGAAGCGGGATATTATGCCGATTTTATCAACTTGCTGACCGATATTCTAGGCGTACTGACAGAAAAACGCTGCGCGGTTAAATTTGTGGCATCATCGAATCTGCACGGGAGGGTTCCGCTTTTGTTTTCGTGCAACGGTTTAGACGGGTTAATCTGGATATCCCCGCCGGATTCGATATACAGCGAAATCGACGAGATTGGGATGTCTTCAGACCGGCCGATTGTCTCGATCATCTCCACAGATCCGCACGGCATCCCTTTTACCGGTAATTATGTAAGCTTGGATTATCAGAGCACTGGGAAAACCCGTGCTGAGTTCTTTCTCAAGCATGGACATCATCATGTGGCCTATTTGGGTAATTCAGGCATGACCTATGAAAGCTTCTGCAAAAAATTTCATGAGGAAGGAATAGAAGTCTGCCCGCAATATCAGATTGAAGGGATAAACAACATTTCAGTGCGTTTGCCTGCTCTGCTGGCGGGGAAAAAAGTTGATGCGATTGTTTCCAATGGGCCGCGAGTCCGGGTTGAAGAGGTTTTTCAGGTGATAAGCGATTTCCCCGGCCGTGCTGAAATCCGACTTCTGGTTGACTGGATACCCGAACTGCCTGCTTTAATGAAACGTTATCCACTTGTCCGAGTTGGAGCCGTTGGTCGAAAACGTTTCGACAGTATGGGGACTGCGGCGGCCAGCATGATGACTCAATCGCTGGCGGAGCGGAAGCGCCAACCTCCAGTGCTGCTTGCTTACTTTTGTGAGCCACTGAAAAACAACAGAACTTTTACTGGTAAGGACAGTGGCTGAGCGGAGATGATAAACGAAACGGAATTGGTATTGTGCTTATACTCAGAGACTAGCATTTATGACTGTAATTTCAGAAACAGGTGAACAAAGGGCACGACCCATGCGTTGCAAATTATCAACCATCTCAACAATAAAAGCAAAGTAGGAAACGTCAGCGGACGAAACGGTATATTAAATGAATTACGAAAATAAAACAGTTTGTTTGAGTCAGCATACAAGCATAAAAACAAGGTAAAAAACATGAAAACAAAAAACTGGAAACGTTTTTTCAGGAAAGTCACAACTCATTCTTCAACAAGGTATTTTACATTAATTGAGCTTCTGGTCGTGATTGCGATCATCGCGATATTGGCGTCGATGTTGCTACCGGCATTGAATAAAGCCCGTGAGAAGGCGCGAAGCATAGGCTGTGTATCCAATCTCAAGCAGCTTCATCTTGCCTTTATGATGTATCTTGACGATAATGACGACTGGTCTCATCCGATGAGCGCTGGATCCAACCGTTCCTGGGCCTATCACCATTATCAGGGCGGATATATAAAAGAACTGCGTTTTTTTCATTGTCCGTCAGAACCGGTCCAACCGACAAGCTTCAACCGTGAAAGCGGCCAGAGTTACGGTTACAATGTCTTGACTTTTGGCGCCAACCCCTTACCGAACACGGGTCTGGCTCGATTTTCGCCAGTGGTCAAGAAGATTGCGGAAATTCAGCGCAGCAAAAAGGCCCCGAGTGTTTTACTGTATGGCGATGGTGCTCCCCAGGGCTCTCTTGCCGGGTCTATTCATCCAGGACGAATCCCCACGCCCTATGCGACCGAGTTCTATTTCTGGGATTCGAGTACTCCACCGATGACCCGGGCGTTAGTAAACGCCCGGCACTGGACAATTTATCTGCGCCATTCCAACAATACCGCGAATTACGTGACCCTTTCCGGTTCCGTCTTGCAATACAGCAGCATGGGACCCTGTTATCAGCAGGATTGCTGGTATCCCATGCAACAAGTGCGCCTTAGTCCTCCACAGGGTTTGTCGGACACTTGGTAAGGGACAGGGTTCTTTTATACGGAAAGGCTGCGTTTGAACGGATAATTTCCCGTCCTGTCTTTGGCCGGAAAACATGTTGAAGGGAATCAAACAGGAGATCAGGATGAGGCTGAATTTGTTTTTTGTGTCGTTTTGTCTGCTTTCTGTTGTGCCTCTGTCCGGACAGGTGAGAATTGATCCGGCCAAGGCGGTCATCCGGGTCACCAATTCAAAGGCCAATCAGGTGGCTGCTGATGAATTGAAAATGCACCTGGAGTTGATTACCGACACGGCGATTTCTGTGGTTGACGTTGAGCAAATTTCCCCTGCGTCTTTTGTCTTTCACGTTGGCGTGGTTCCTGAAGGCCGGGAAGCGGATCTCAAACCGGAGGAGGCATGCTGGTTGGTCACGCCATCAGCAGCCTGGTTTTACGGTGGCGAGCACAATGGTGTGCAGAATGCGGTGTACTCCTTTCTGGAAGATGCACTCGGGGTACGCTGGCCTTTTTATGACGATATTGCCTATCAGAAACAGAATCCGCTTGTATTGAACAAGCTGGAAGGGCACTGGCTGCCGGAAATCACCTATCGTTCCTTCCGGGATTATAACAAAGGCACACCACCCGAACAGACGATCTGGAAGCAGCGTCTGCGCAGAGGCACCGACGGCAGCTGGAATTACGGTCCGGGAGATGCCCTGTATGGCAAGTGGTGGAAACGGTATGGAAAAGACCATCCGGAATATTTTGCCATGAATATCAACGGGGTGCGTGGACCGGCGCCGACCCGCCTGAAAGGCGCTCCTGCCGATGATCCGACCGCTTATGCCGGCAGTGACCTTCTCGTCGCATTCTGCTGCACCAACGACGCACTGCTCGATGCCGTCATCGATAACTGGGACAAAAAAGACTGGCTGAATTTTTTCCAGCCGGATCTCTATGACTTCGAATCATGCTATTGTGAAAATTGCCGGGCACTCGATGCCATCCAGGTAAAACCTGGAGAAAAATTTTCCGGCAACAATTTAAGTGACCGTTATGTGCATATGATGAACCGTCTTTATGAAAAGGCGAGAAAGATCAATCCAAATGTGAAAGTCATCTCCGGGATGTACAACTTTGCCGAACAGCCTCCAAAACGTCAGAAAATTGAAGGGAACATCTATTTTTCGGCAGTTCCGACGGATTTCACCATGGAAGGATTGAAGGAACTGATCGGGGGCTGGAAAAAAGCGGGCTTGCAGAAAATGTACTATCGTCCCAACCGACACGGCTATTTTTTGACGCTCATTCCCGTCGGCTACGAAAAATATTTTCATGGGGTTTTTCAATACATGTACAAGGCCGGCGCGCTTGGTTTTGATTATGATGTGGCCGGCACCTTTCTGCATGCCGGGCAGTGGCTCTCCGATTATGTCCTGCTGAAAGGCACCCAAGATCCTTCCAAAACCTTTGAGGAACTGGAACAGCATTACATGCAGGCTTTTGCCCCAGCTGAAAGGGAAATTTCGGATTACTATGGATACTGGCGCCATGAAGTCTGGGAGAAACGCCTGGAAAAGGACATCAAACATCTTGCCGAAATCGGGCGGTATTTCAATTTCGGACGTGGTCTGGCAAGAAATTTTGAGAAGTACTACAGCGAAGCGGATTTTGACGAGACGGATCGTATTCTCCGGCGTGCTTTGCAGCGTCCGGATCTTCCTGCGAATGTTCGCGAGCGCATTGAATATCTGGTTGTGGACAATACGCATGCCCGTCTGACTTTCCAAGCCATCGTGAAGAATGTCGATAGCAATTCGATTGCGTTAATGGAATTCAGGAAGAAGCATGGCTATCCCCTGAAGCCTTGGTGCGAGCAGTACTGGGGAGATATTTGCGGGATCAAACGGGCGCAACAGTTTGAAGAATTTTCTCCGCCTTACATTCGCACAGAACTTTTCTGGTTTTTCAAACTGGATCCGGAAGATATCGGCTTGTCCGAAGGGTGGTTTAAGGATACAAAGCTCGCGCAATGGGGGGAGTACATGCCGGTCAACAACCACTGGGAGGCTCCGCTTGCACACTACCAGTATCCATCAACATCCATGCGGGAAAAAACAGCAAATTACGATGGCATAGCCTGGTATGCACTTGAATTGAAAAATCTTCCGGAGGATTGGAAAGACCGGGAGGTATTTTTGTATTTTGAAGCGGTTGATGAATCCTGCCAGATATGGGTCAATGGCAAGAAGGCTGGAGAGCATCTTTATCAGAATCCGGATGACTGGCGCAATCCGTTTAGCATCCCGATCAATGAGTGCCTGGTTGACAAGGGCTCACAGACGGTCATCGTCCGGGTCGAGGACAAGTCCGGCGGTGGGGGAATTTGGAAACCTGTCTGGCTGGTGTCCAAACTGCTTCGTTGAGAAAAGGGAACAGGGAATGGGGAATGGGCTTAAAAACAGCGCAACCGTCCCGCATGCGAAAGTGCAGGGGAAGCTTATTAAAGATCGGATCGAACGGATAGTCAGAGAAAAGCCAGACCAGTCTGACCGGTACTGACCGATTGTTTATCACTGTCCATACCAATTCCTGTGCATTGTCGAGAAAACTTCTTCAAAAACCAAGAATAGGAATGAACGCATGTCAAAGGAGATGATGAAAACCAGTTTTCTGCCGGTATTTTTGCTGTTGCTGGGCGCTTTGTCCGCGAAAGAGGTCAACATCAACGGTAATTTCCAGCCGTACGGAAGCCGGAATTACGCTCCGCAGGACTGGGCGATCAACACATACGGGAAAAAACTGCAGGAACTACAGTTCCGCTTTGAGTATTCAGAACCCGATGCGCAGGGAATGCGTACAATGGCCGTCACCCGTCCGTCCACAAAAGGAGATTTCGCCATATATGGCGCCAATCGGCTTATAATCCCTGTGACTGACGGCGACAATCTGACCTTCACCGGAGAGGCGCGGGGGCCAGGAGCCATTTATATAGGCTGTTACGGATACAAAACAAAGGTAAACTATCCTGTGCGGAAACTTGAGGCGGGAAATGAATTTGAAAGTTTTTCGTTTGATTTTACCCCCGGGGATATTTCCGGCGACGGATCAGCGTTCATACGCCCGGCAATCGTTTTTTTAACCCCCGGCTCCACCATCAGCGTCCGGAACCTCAAGCTTGCCATCCAATCCACCAACTCGCAAGCCGCCACCCGGAGGGGATCCCGGTATTATCCCATCTACAAGCTTTCCGGGACGCCGGTGATGAACATTGAACAAGACATGGCGCTCTGGAAAGACATTCCGGAGGCTAGGGGCTTTGCCATTCACAAAACCGACCAGTGGCAAAACGAGACCCGCCAAACGAGTTTCAGGATGGCGCATGACGGGGAGACATTGTATCTGCTAATGACCTGCGAGGATCCATTGGCCGATCAAATCCAGTTTGATCCTACAGAAATCCACAAAGCTTCGGCAAGTTTGGAATTCGGAATTTCCAGTGTCCGCGGACCCTATGGAACGCCGCACGCATGGCGCAAGGCGAACACCTTGGGACAAACCAAGACCTCATGGACGAAACAGACCAACGCTACTTTTCCGGTCGTATTAAAGAAGGGTAACGCATACTGGCAGATGGAGATTGCCTTGAGTCTTGACGAGTTATTGAAAGACAAGGAAAAGGTGGAGTTCACAAAAGACTATTTTTTCAACATTGGAAGAGCAGGAACAGAAAACGGGCAGACGGTCCTATCCTCTTTTGCCCCCAGTGGATTTGGAGCGCCGGATAAATTTGCGGTACTGAGCTTTTGGGATATAGTTCCAAGCAAAGCTGACCCGGCGCAGGAGGCTGTGATCAATGCTTCATATTACAACTACTTGGCGAACGTTGTTCGTCAGATTGCAGGCAAGGATAAAAACGCATGGGAAAATGACTACAAAAAGTTCGGCACCACCAGCGGAGAGAATCTCACCCGGGCATTGACGTTATCAGAAAAAGCCAAGCAAGCACAAAAAAACTGGCAGGAACACCGTGAAATAGTGACTCAATTTCAAGCGATGGAAAAGGCTCTGCGAAGCCCCATCACCACTCTGACAATGAAGATATTCTCCCCGGAAAACGTGAAAAAGTTGTTTGTAAACGGCAGCGAGATTCAGCTTTCAGGAGACGGAAAAGTCGGTCTCACGATCAATCAGGGCGCCAATGTTCTGTCTGCGGAAGTTGACCCCGGCAAGACTGTCCGGTTCGAGATCGAAGGACATCCGGAGACGCTTGGAATGTGGTGCGGAAAGGATGCGCTTGAAAATGAAGATAGCTGGAGAAATGTTGATTTTGACGATCGCAAATGGGAGATGGTCAAGGCGGAAAAAGACGGTTCGTTTCAGTCTCCGACGTATATCCGCCAAATTCTGTTCTGGGAGCAGACTTATTACTCCGATTATCGGCTGACCGTTCCGCTGCGCAAATGGGGATTTAGCCGTAATGGTTTGGATCAGATGATACTGTTTCTTGACTCCCCCCTGTCCTTTCCTCTGGATAAATTTAAAATCACCTGGGATATTCCCCAGGACTTGACAATATTAAATGGTTCCAATCCAAAGCTATATGTAGCGATTGATCAAACCTCTTCTCCGCGTTCCGGATATCAGCGTTATATCTATGAATACTGTGACAAAACAGCGAATGTCGGCGATAAAAAGATTTGCAAGGATTGCCTGATGTTTCAATTGGGCAAAGAACTACCTGTTGGTGCAGAGTTTACGATTACGTATTCCCGTTCTGCGAAGAATTTTGTTGAGTTGACTCAAACTTTGCCCTGTCGTGTACTGCCACCGGTCAATGGCAAAGTTGCCAAGGATATCCTATGGGAACTTGGCCTGTTTCGTCCGGTTCCCGATGACCTGTTCTATGATTTTTGCGTGCAACTCCGTAAAGCGGGAGGCAATTTGTTTTATAGCACCATGGTGCCGGAAAAATTCCGGCAGACTTCAAAAGACTTGACTTTCGCTATTCATGATCTTTATCCGATCTGGTGCACCGGAACGAGTGGCCGGGGGGGAGCATTGTTCGAATACGTAAAGAGAACTCCTGAGGCGCAGGCGCATTATTATGATTCATCTATCCCTTGGGGAAGCAAGGCCCCAAGAGATTATCCCCGCTATATGGATCATCGCGAAACAACCAGGTTTTGTTCCTCTTTTGCGGTCAATGAAGGACGTAATGATATTCTACGCTGCATCCGCGAGGATGTCGCGGAAAAGCGGCAGCGTCTTTGCCCCGAAGCCACGATGTTCTGGAACAATTGGGAAAGGTTCGTTGACTTCAAAGCCATGGACATATGTTTTTGCCAAAGATGCGTAGATGATTTCAAGAAACAGATCGGCCTTCCCGCTGATGCCATACTTAGCAAAGAAGATATCAAAAACAAGTATGCGCCCGAATGGGCCCGTTTTCAAAATATTCTGGATGGTAAAATGATGGGATTGGTCAGCGAAGCGGTGCAGCAACTTGGGATGAAGTTTGATGTCTATCATGCCTATTCAGATCATGGAGCATGGATTGAGATGGGGGCGAACAAAACAATATTGTTCAACCCTGGATGTCCCGGTTCTGGACAAACATCCAGCCATAACCAGGCGACTGTGGATGGTGTTGCAAAATTCTTCAGAGAAAAATGTTCGACAACCGTATCGAGAGGTCAAATGATCCTGCCGAATATTGGCTGGGGTGGGAGCCGATTTCAATGGGGTGGTGTTGATCCGGACGGCTTCTTCTTCGTCCCTGAGACTTTGAAAATCGCGGTAGTGCGTTTGGCGGCTTCGCTTCATGGTGGTTCCCGTATTGATGCAAATATGCAGGGAGGAACCCTGTACTTCATCGGAGAAGGGACACGCCTGGTCACAAACTACGAAACGCTTTTCTATCGCGGTAACCGAGAAGACTCCCTGGTCAAATCCAAGGAGATCGCCTATCCGAACGCATTGGTCCTGACGCGCAAGACAGACGCCAAGGGAAACAGCGAACGGCTGATTCTGCTCTTCAACGAAGGAGACGAGGCAAAGACGGTCAGCATTGAGAACCTGAATCTCGGCAAAAACGCCGTGGCGGAGATCTGGGAGTCCGGTGCGGATAAAATCTCCGATCCAGCTAAAATGACGATGCATATCCCAGCGCGTGATGTTACGGCAATTTACATCAAAGATATAAAATAGAGCTGCCCGACAGCAGAGCGTCCAACAGCGGCTGAAAAACAACTGCAATCCAGTCAATCTCCACACATGATTCACCCTACCCGCATGCATCCCTTCACGTAAATTGGAGTCCGATCAAAAAAACAATTCCTTGGAAAAAATTGCAAGGAATTTGCTTTAACCCACATTCAGCAGTTTCGCAATAGGCTTCTCCTCTTATTTTTTTTATGTTTTTTGAAAAATCTGGTGCGCCTGTGGATGATAATCAAAATCGGCGCCATTTTTGACAATCTCTGGCTCCATCTTCGAAGAAAAAGAAGAAACGGATGGATCTCCATAAAATCCTGATTAAGACACACAATTATGGGTCGTTGCTTCATGGGACTCCCTGAATGACAAATTTGGCGCTAATTTGAGTTGTCATTGATACCATAAAACGGAGGTGTCCGAATTAGCTGCCGCAGGCTCTGCGGTACCAGGGTGTGATCGCAACTCTTACGATATAAACCACTTGCAGATGTATTCCCCGGCCCGAAGGGCCGCACAGACATAACCCCAGGTGAGGCGCACGCAGTGCGCCGCAACCCGGGGTAAGGAGTCCCACTAAAACCAGCGCCCGGAGGGCGCGACCTCTGAAGATATTATAGTACGGTTCAGCTCATTTTGTTCTATATCTTCAATCGTGCCGCGGGCTATAGAGTGCCGGCG
>Ga0172378_10002185_pt1 | contig 18248 bp, 12 predicted proteins | sample GrowelOW332metaG_FD_119755 | JGI IMG/M metagenome (GOLD analysis project Ga0172378, IMG submission 119755) | Groundwater microbial communities from an aquifer near a municipal landfill in Southern Ontario, Canada - Pumphouse #3_1 metaG | ecosystem: Environmental > Aquatic > Deep subsurface >... | reverse complement strand
GCGTACACAATCTTTCAATACTTCTTCAAATTTTTTCATAACAAATTTTTTTTACTTGTTAAACTTCGGGGAGTTGCTTATTTCTTCAACTTATATCCCCACATCAGCATGGTGTTCTCACAAATTGTGTTCATGCAATCTTTAAATGTTACCTCAATCTTTTTCATCTTGTTATCCCTTTCTTATGTTTTACAGCACAAAAATACGGCTTTTTTGAATAGGTTGTATCGTTTGTCTCTGTTATTTAACAGAATTTATATGTTTAAGAGCATATTTTTGCCGCTTTTGTTGTTTTTAGTCTTTTTCTACTGCAAAGATACGATTTCAGCGTTACGGTAGTATGGCATAGTTGTTACGAAGAAGTAAACTTTACAGAAGTAATAAAAAAGCAAGGAACTCATAAGTGAGTTCCTTGCTTTTTTATTATTATATAAGGTATAATGGTAACAGAGTAGGATAGAATTGTCTTATTCTACCCCGTCTAGTACTTTCTGCGCGCGCTCTAGTGCAAGATGAATATTCTCGCAGACGTTCTCTTTTCCGAGCAATTCATTAAAACCATTCTTCTGAAGTACCCCGTATACCTTTTCATTAACTCCGGAAAGGACGATGATGATATTCTCTTTTTGTGAGGTCTTGCAAAGGTTGGTCAAATTATGCAATCCTGTGGAATCGATGAATGGCACCTTTCGCATACGGATAATGCGTACTTTTGGGCGTTCGCCTATGTTGATCATTGTTTCCTCAAAGCGATTGGCAATGCCAAAGAAGTATGGGCCGTTAATCTCATAAACTTCTACATCTTTAGGAACTAGAAGAGGTTCTTCATTCAGATTAAACTCACTTTCTTGCGAAGGATCTATTTCATCGGTGAGTACTTGAATATCTGTTGTTTCAGCTACGCGGCGCATAAAGAGCAAGCAGGCTATTATTAAACCGACTTCAATTGCAATGGTCAGATCAAAAATAACGGTGAGGAAAAAAGTGATAAGCAATACCGTAATATCACTTTTGGGATTCTTAAGAAGAGCTTTAAAAGTACGCCATTCACTCATATTATATGCCACAATTATGAGTACACCTGCTAAGCAAGACATCGGGATTAAGCTTGTGAGTGATCCCAAGCAAAGAAGGATCAGCAATAAAACAGCCGCATGAATTATTCCAGCAACCGGTGTACGACCTCCATTATTAATGTTTGTCATAGTGCGGGCAATAGCTCCGGTAGCAGGAATACCTCCAAAGAGAGGAGCAACGAGATTCGCAACACCTTGTGCTATTAGTTCTTGATTTGAGTTGTGTTTGTCGCCAATTACGCCATCAGCTACAGTGGCTGAAAGCAACGATTCAATGGCGCCTAATACAGCAATGGTTAGTGCTGCAGGAAGAAGTCCTTTTACGATTTCCCACGACATGGGTGGTATTTGTGCTCCTGGGAGTTCTGGCTTTATAATAAAGCGGTCGCCAATGGTTTCAATGCTTGAAATGCCGGCATACTCTTTTAATAGGTAGGCCACCACGGTCATTAAGATGATGGCAATTAATGATCCCGGAATTTTTTTAGAGAATTTTGGTGTAAGGGCAATAATTGCTACGCTGGCCAGACCGATAAGTGTACTGTATACATCAATGCTATTAAAGTTTGTGGCATATACGCCCCATTTTTCGATAAAATCGCTAGGAATCTTTTCAATCTGTAATCCAAACAAGTCTTTTATTTGAGTCGTAAAGATGGTTACTCCAATTCCGCTAGTGAAACCTACAATAATGGGATAAGGGATATATTTAATAATAGTGCCTAATTTCAGTACACCTAATAAGATAAGTAATACGCCCGCCATTAAGGTGGCTATGATAAGTCCCTGTTGTCCATATTGCTGAATAATGCCATACACTATTACAATAAAAGCACCTGTGGGGCCACCAATTTGGACTTTACTTCCTCCTAATAAACTGATAATGAATCCAGCTACAATGGCAGTAGTAATTCCAACTTCGGGTGAGACACCTGATGCGATACCAAAAGCGATAGCCAATGGAAGAGCTACAATACCTACTATGACACCCGCCATGAGGTCTGAAAGAAAGGTCTTTTTATTATAGTTTCTTAATGAAGTAAATAGTTTTGGCTTGAATTCTAATACGCTCATTTTGTAATTTTTATTCATTCCTGTTTCTAAAAGTATGCAAAAGTAGCCATTATTTTGTGAACAGCCAAGGTATTTCTTGAAAATATCGTATATTTGCAAACAAATGAATGAAACTTATGAGGCGATTTTTAAATATTATTACGATATCAGGCATCCTTTCTGTGGGAGGATTAATTCAAGGTGGTGGGAATTTTGTGCTTCATGGATCAACGATTTTGGCAATTCAAAACTTTTCTGGTGCTGAAGATTGGTTTACTGAAGCAACTTCACTTTATAAGCAAGGGAGTTATGCAGCTGCGAGAATTTTGCTACAGCGTTATTTAAATACATCTTCAAAAGGTCGTAATTACGAAGAAGCTCAATACATGTGGGCGGCAAGTGGATATTATCTGAAAGATCCAAACCGTGTTATATTGCTTCAGAAATTCCAAAAAAAATATCCAAATAGTCGTTATCGTCATGAAATATGTGGATTATTGGGTTCTTCCTATTATTTTGGAGGAGAATATCAGAAGGCTATTGATGCCTTCGAAAATTGTAAATGGAAGGCCCTTACTCAGGTGCAGGCACAAGATTTTTTATTCCTTCGCTCATTATCGCTTCTTGAATTAAAGAGACTAGATGAAGCTGAAGCCGGTTTTGAAGAAGTACAGGCTTATCAACCTTGTTATTACGCCCCTGACTGCATTTATTATTTGGCTTATCTCTCCTATCAAAAAGGGAATCTCTTGGAAGCTCAAAAGAGTTTTCTAACCTTGTTAAACAATGAGATGTATTCAGATTGGTCCGCTGTATATTCAGGAGATGTTTATCTGAAGCAGAAGAATTATACAGAAGCTATTTCTTTAGCAGATAAGGCATTAAAGGGATTGTTGAATAAAAAAATAACTCCCGAGGCATCTCTTGAGCTTACCCGCATAAAGGGAGAAGCTTTTTTTCACTTGCAACGTTATCAAGAAGCCGTAGAAGCGCTTACAGCTTACCATTCTACTGCGAAAAATCCTTCACGTGAAGCGGTTTATGCATTAGGGACTTCTTGTTTAATGTCTGGAGCTTACAGCTCTGCAGCAGAAACTCTTCTTCCTGTAGGAACGCCCGAAGATGATGCGCTTGCTCAGAATGCATTACTCCAAATGGGGCGTGCTTATTTAAAGGCTGATGAGCATGTGAAGGCTACAGAGGTTTTTCTTCGTGCGAGTGTTTTGTCATATGATTTAGCGGCGAAAGAGGAGGCTAGTTATAATTATGCGCTTTGTATCTATCAATCACCTAACTCATCCTTTCAACAACGCAGTACCGCTTTTCAAGGTTTCTTAAATGAGTTCCCTCAATCTGTTTATAAGCAGAAGGCAACAGCTTATCTTTCTGAAATTTATTTAAGTAGCAATCAATATGGAGCTGCTCTAAAAGGCCTTGATGCTATTAAAGAGCCAGACGCTAATCTTTTGCTGACAAAGAAAAAACTTCTTTTTCAACTAGGTATAGCAGCTCTTAAAACTAACCGATTGAAAGATGTTGAAGGCTATTTTAATCGTGTGATGCAGTCTACCGACAACTTAACGCTATCAGAAGTTGATAGATCTCGTTTTGAAGCAGAAACTCGAAAGATTCAGACGCAATCGTTATATTGGCGTGGCGAAACTTATTATCGTTTAAATCGTACTGTTGAGGCACAGCGTGATATTGAAAAATATTTAGCTGCCACATTCGATAAAACGGAGGAAACTTATTCTTTGGCTTATTATACTTTAGCTTATCTTTCATTTAATGGGAAACGGTATGCGCATGCTTCAGACTTATTTACTCATTATCTTGAGTTGAATAAAGCCCTTGTACCGAAAGGCGATACAGCTAGTTATGTGATGCGTGGTGATGCGGAATGTCGATTAGCGGATTGTTACTATCATCAACGTAATTTTGGGCAAGCTAAAACTTTTTATGAGTTGGCTGCTCAAACAGATGTTTCTGTGGGTGACTATGCGCTTTATCAGTGTGCTTACATGGAAGGAATAGAGAAAAATTATGCCGAAAAGATACGTTTGTTGGATCAATTGCTAGCACGTTATCCTAATTCTTTGCGTATAGCAGATGCGCTTTATGAAAAAGGACGTGCCTTGGTGATGCAGGCACAACCCTCTTTAGCGGTTAAAGCCTTTGATCAACTTTTAGCCCAGTGTCCTACTACTAAAGCGGCTCGGAAAGGTGCTACGGAGCGGGCTTTGTTGTTATATCAATTGGGGCATAAGGAAGAGGCTTTGTCTGCTTTTCAAAAAGTGATAAAAGAATATCCAAATACACTTGAAGCTGAACAATCACTGAAAGACATTAAAAGTGTTTATGTGGAAGAAAATCGCGTAAATGACTATGTGGCTTTTTCTGCAACACTTCCTGATAGTATAAAACCTACGGAAGCTGAATTGGATACTTTGACTTATACGGCTGTGGAGCATTTGGTTTCAACTAAAGGCTCTCAACCTGCTCAGATGGTAGAGGCTTTGAAAGATTATATTTCTAAGTACCCAAATGGAGTTTATGTATCTTCTGCTCGTGGACTTCTTTTGCAACCGGCATATGAGGCAAAAGATCGTGCTACCATCAAAGAACTAGCTCATCTTGTTCCTCCTTTAATTGGTGAAAATGCCGCAAAATCGCTTTTTTATGAAGCGGAATTAACTTATCAAGCCAATGAGGATAAAGAAGCTGAGGCATTATTGCAAGCTGTGATTGAAAAAGGTACCGATTATCCGTATTGGACTGCTCGTTGTTTCCTTTTATTAAGTGATGTGTATATAGGCCAAGGGCGCAAGGATGATGCACGTGTTTATCTGAATGCGCTAAAAGAAAATTACAAACAAATCGACGATGGTATTCTTTTGATGATTCAAAAAAGATTAAAATCAGTGAATTGAATAGTCAATAGAACAAGAGCCTAAAAGATGTTTTTATAAATGATAAAGAATATGAGAGAATTAAGAAATCCTTTTTTATGGGGAGTTGCAACGTTGTTGCTAGGGAGTAATCCTTTCCCTAAGGCTTTTGCACAAGAGCCCGATCGTGTAGTGACTGTTGAAAAAGAATATAACCCTGAAGTTGGAACTGCTCAAAAAATAACGACGCTCCCTAAAAGCAGTAAAAAAATTCAGGCACATAGTGCTATTGAATATGGACAGAAAGCTGTTGGCTATCAAGATTCAAAATATCGTATAAAAGGAGATTTTCCTACTCAAGCACAGCTCAGCTATGTTCCCGGTTATCTTAACATAGAAGCAGGTAATTATGGCTTAACGAATTTAGGAGCAGGATATTTCTTTAAATTGGATGAGAATAGTGAGTTGAATGTTTCCGGTTCTTTCAAGGGGGAAAATGCGAATGTAGATTTGAATAAGGTACCTGAATTTAAAGGAGTGAAACCTTCTTGGGACCGTCGTAACTATAAAACAGACTTTAGTGCGGATTATGTATATCGTTTTTCAGAGGTTATTCTTTCCTTTGCAGCGCAAGCAGGGGCCGATAACTTTAATTATTATCGCTTCGAGCCATCTCTTTTTAATCCAACAACCAATCAAAATTTTCAGAAGTATAGCGTTCAAGCCAATGTAGAATCTAATGATGCAAATAGTTTGCCTTTGCAGTTTAAAATAAGTACAGGTTATTTTTCCTTTCGAAAGAATCATTTATGGGACAATGTTTTAGAAGGCAGACCATTGACAGAAAACTTAATCCATTCGGTGGCCGATCTATGGGGTGATTTATCAATGGATGAAGTTGTTGGCTTACGAATTACGATGGACAATCTTTTCTATTCGCACTATTATAGTGCTTATACGGCGTTAGAGGCAAATCCGTATTATAATTTCTCTTATGACGAATTGCGTTTCCATGTCGGCGGCAAGGTACATTATAATGTTGGACGTGGTAATTTTGTGCAAGTTGCTCCAGATATAAATGTGGAATATCCTTTTGCAGAAGGTTTTTCCATATATGCTGAAGCTGTAGGTGGACATCAATTGAATGATTTTCGTGCATTGGAGTTAGAATGTCCTTATTGGGTAAATCGTCCGATGAAGGATGCACATGTGCGTATAAATAGTGTTCTAGGTATAAAAGGCGAAATAAATAGTACTTTCGATTTTAACCTTCAAATGGGTTATAACGTAACGAAAGATGATATTTGCTTTTTGAATTTGTATCCAAGTTCTGCTACAGGAATTGCTTATTTGGGAGCAATCAATGCAAAAACAAAGCATTTCTTTGCAGGAGGTGATGTTACTTTCCATTTACCTGAAGTTGTTGATTTTATGTTGGCAGCAAAGACTTATGAGTGGGATGCTGATCACTCTGCTTATCTTTTGATGAAACCTAAAAATGAAATTAATACGACGGCTGATATCCCTATTTTGTCAGATTTAAAACTAAATTTAGGGTATCGTTATGTAGAGCGTGATCGGGTAACTATTGAATATGCTAATGGGCAGCAAACTCGCTGGAAAATGGCTCCCATAAATGACTTATCGGTTGGGTTAACTTTGAATCTTATTCCTAATCTTTCTTTGTACGGAAAGGTAAGTAATTTGCTTAATCGTGATTATGACGAATGCTATGCCTATGCTGGTAAAGGTGTTAATTTTATGGGTGGATTATTATTCCGTTTTTGATTTTTAGGTTAAAAAAAGCATTTTCTTCATATATAACAATGTGTAGTTGTGTTTTTTTTCCTACTTTTGCAGCCAAAATACAAAATTAATAAGAAGCGATGCAGAAAAATTTGGTTATTGTAGAATCTCCTGCCAAAGCAAAGACAATCGAGAAATTCCTTGGAAAGGACTATCGAGTTTTGTCGAGCTATGGGCATATACGCGATTTGAAGAAAAAAGCATTTAGTATTGACGTAGAAAATAATTTTACGCCAGTGTATGAAATACCGGCAGAGAAAAAAGAATTGGTAAGTCAGCTAAAAAAAGCGGCAGAAAAAGTAGAAACGGTATGGCTTGCATCTGATGAGGACCGTGAAGGAGAGGCAATTGCTTGGCATCTTTCTGAAGTATTGAATTTAGCACCAGAAAAAACGAAACGTATCGTATTCCATGAAATCACTCAGAGTGCAATACTTCGTGCTATTGAGCAACCACGTGAAATTGATATTAATTTAGTAGGTGCTCAACAAGCTCGTCGTGCACTAGATCGTATTGTTGGTTTTGAATTATCTCCTGTATTGTGGCGTAAGGTAAAGCCTAGTCTTTCGGCAGGTAGAGTACAAAGTGTGGCAGTACGTTTAATTGTGGAGCGTGAGCGCGAGGTACAAGCTTTTAAAAGTGAAAGTTACTTCCGTGTATCAGCAATGTTTTTAGTACCTGATGAAGACGGTGCAATGGCTGAGCTAAAAGCTGACCTTAATACTCGTTTTTCTAGTCGCGAAGAGGCTCAGACTTTTTTAGAACATTGCAAGGAAGCAAAATTCACGATAGAAGAAGTTACTTGTAAGCCTTTAAAGAAGCATCCGGCTCCTCCTTTTACCACCTCAACCTTGCAGCAAGAAGCTGCTCGTAAATTAGGCTTTAGTGTTGCACAAACAATGAATGTAGCTCAAAAACTTTATGAAAGTGGACGAATTACCTATATGCGTACTGACTCTGTAAATCTATCTACATTTGCTATTGATGCTTGTAAAGAAGAGGTTAAGAATCTTATGGGTGAGAAATATCATCACAGTCGTCAGTTTCAAACAAAAACAAAAGGAGCACAAGAGGCGCATGAGGCTATTCGTCCTACTTATATGGATCAACAAGTCATTGATGCTCCTTCTGCTGAGAAGAAATTATATAGTTTAATTTGGAAGCGTACTTTAGCTTCTCAAATGATGGAAGCTGATATCGAGAAAACAACTGTAGCTATTTCTGTGCAAAATAAAACAGAAAAGTTTGTGGCAGTTGGTGAAGTCATAAAATTCGATGGTTTCCTGCGACTTTATAAAGAATCGTATGATGAAGATCAAGAGCAGGAAGATTTAAGCGGTATGTTACCTCCTCTTTCTAAGCAACAAGTACTTAGATATAAAACAATAAGTGCTATGCAGCGCTATACGCAGCATGTTCCTCGCTATACGGAAGCAAGTTTAGTACACAAATTAGAGGAATTAGGTATTGGCCGTCCTTCTACTTATGCACCTACAATTAGTACAATCCAACAACGTGATTATGTTGTTAGAGGTGATCGTCCCGGAGTGGAACGCAAGCTTCAAAATTTAATACTTGAAGGCTGTATTCTTCAAGAAGAGGAGCGTACAGAGATTGCAGGACAGGAAAAAGGAAAACTTGTTCCTACTGACATTGGTAGTGTCGTAAACGACTTTCTGATGCAATTCTTCCCAACTGTGCTGGACTATAATTTTACTGCAACTGTAGAACGTGAGTTCGATGAAGTTGCTGAAGGTCAAAAGCCTTGGGTCGAGATTCTTCGTAAATTCTATGATGGCTTTCATCCGCTAGTTGTCTCTACGATGGAAGCAAAGATGGAACATAAGGTTGGTGAGCGCGAATTGGGCATTGATCCTAAAAGTGGCAAACCGGTATTCGTGAAGATTGGCCGTTTTGGACCGGTGGTTCAAATCGGTGAAGCTTCTGATGAAGATAAGCCTAAATTTGCACAATTAGCTACAGGTCTTTCTATTGAGACGATTACATTGGACCAGGCTCTAGAACTTTTCCGCCTTCCTCGTACTTTGGGCACTTATGAAGAGGAAGAGATTACGATTGGTAGTGGTCGCTTCGGTCCTTATGTACGACATAAAGCTAAATTTGTAAGTATTCCAAAGGGAGAAGATCCTCTTACGATGACTCTTGAAGATGCGGTTGCTTTAATTGAAGCCAAGCGTGAGGCTGAGAAGAAGAACCATTTAAAATCTTTTGTTGAGGAGCCTGAGTTGGAAATTATGAATGGCCGTTTTGGCCCATATATTGCTTACAAAGGAGTGAATTATAAGATACCAAAAGGTGTTATTCCAGAAGATCTTAACTTGGATGCTTGTCATGAGCTAATTCGTTTGCAGGATGAAAAAACTGCTTCTAATATAGCCGCAGGTAAAGCCCCCCGTGGGCGCAAAGCGAAGAAATAAAGAATTTAAATAGAAAAAAAGTATGTGGGCGACCTATTCAGGTGGCCCACACTAAATAATAATAATCCCTATGGCAGTAACCATTGAAAAAGTCATTACCAATCAACAACTAAAGAAATTTGTACGTTTTAATTACGAACTTTACAAGGGCGATCCTTATAAAGTTCCTGAGCTTTATGGAGACATGTTGGATACTCTCTCTCGTACAAAGAATGCAGCGTTTGAATTTTGTGAGGCGGATTATTTTCTAGCATTTAAGGAAGGCCGAATCGTAGGACGTGTTGCCGCTATTATTAACCATAGAGCAAACGAAAAGTGGAGCGTAAAGGCAGTACGTTTTGGCTGGATTGATTTTATAGATGACTTAGAAGTATCTCGTGCCTTGCTACAGACCGTGGAAGATTGGGGTCGTGAACGAGGGATGAATACGATACAAGGGCCTTTGGGCTTTACTGACTTTGACCCTGAAGGAATGCTTATCGAGGGGTTTAACGAATTAGGTACGATGGCTTCCACCTATAATTATCCCTATTATCCAGAGCATATTAAGCAGTTTGGGGGATTTGAAAAGGAAGCGGATTGGGTTGAGTTTAAAATTTATGTACCCAATGAGGTACCAACTAAGCATAAGCGTATTTCAGAGATTATATTAAAAAAATACAATCTTCGGATTGTTAAAATGACTTCGGCAAAGCAAATTGTTTCAAAATATGGTCAAGCTATCTTCGATTTGATGAATGAAGCTTATGAACCTTTATATGGCTATTCGGCTCTTTCGCAAGGGCAGATAAAGCAATATATTAAAACTTATCTTCCAATCCTTGACTTGCGTTTAGTAACGCTTGTGGTCGATGAAAACGATCAATTGGTATGCGTCGGTATCTCTATGCCTTCTCTTTCCGCTGCTTTGCAAAAGGCAAAGGGCAAACTTTTTCCGTTTGGTTGGTGGCATCTACTTAAAGCCTTAAAATGGAAACACGCAAAGATGGTTGATCTATTGCTAGTTGCAGTAAAACCTGAATATCAAAATAAAGGAGTTAATGCGTTGGTGTTTTATGACCTTATCCCAATTTATTCTAAGTTGGGTTATGAATATGGTGAAAGTAATCCCGAATTAGAGATGAACGATCGCGTACAGGCTCAATGGGATTATTTTGAGAATGTGCAGCATAAACGTAGGCGCGCCTTTAAAAAAACGATTTAATCAATGGAAGAAGAACTCTCTCAACAAGTCTATAACGACGACAATATTGTTCACTTGAACGATATGGAGCATGTGCGTCGTCGCCCGGGCATGTATATCGGTCGCTTGGGTGATGGTTCGCATCAAGAAGATGGTATCTATGTACTTTTAAAAGAAGTACTTGATAACGCAATTGATGAATTCCGTATGCAATCGGGTAAAAATATAGAAGTCGAGATCGAAGAAGATCTTACTGTTACCGTGCGCGATTTTGGTCGAGGTATTCCGCAAGGGAAACTGGTGGAAGCAGTGTCTATGCTTAATACAGGTGGTAAGTATGATTCAAAAGCCTTTAAGAAATCAGTCGGACTTAATGGAGTTGGTGTAAAAGCAGTAAACGCTTTAAGTCAGTCTTTTACCGTCATTAGCTATCGTGAAGGACAGATGCGTCGTGTTGATTTTGAGAGAGGAGAACTTGTGGGAGATACGACTGCTGCTAGTGAGGAGGTAAATGGTACTTTCGTGAGCTTTCGTCCTGATTCTAGTTTATTTGTGGGCTATAAGTTTCGTAGTGAGTTCATCGAAACCATGCTTCGAAACTATACGTATTTAAATACCGGACTTGCCATTCATTTAAATGGTCGTCGTTTTAGTTCGCGCAATGGGTTGCTCGATTTGCTGACAGACAATCTAACTTCACAAACGCTCTATCCTATTATACACTTGCAAGAGGAGGATATTGAAATCGCCTTTACCCATACCGGCCAATATGGCGAGGAATATTATTCGTTTGTAAATGGACAACATACTTCCTTAGGAGGTACGCATCAAACTGCTTTTCGTGAGCACATAGCGAAAACAATAAAGGACTTCTATTCAAAAAATCACGACTATGCAGATATACGTAATGGTCTTGTAGCAGCTATTTCTGTAAATATAGAAGAACCAATGTTTGAGAGCCAAACAAAAGTGAAATTGGGCTCTGCTACTATGGAACCCGGAGGTGCGATTACAGTAAATAAATTTGTAGGCGATTTTATCAAAAAAGAAGTCGACAATTACTTGCATCGCAATTCCGATATCGCTGAGGTGCTCCTACAGAAAATTCAAGATAGCGAGAAAGAGCGAAAAGCTATTGCCGGAGTTACAAAGTTAGCCCGTGAGCGAGCAAAAAAGGTTAGTTTACACAACAAAAAGTTGCGCGATTGCCGTATTCATCTCAATGACTTAAAAGGCGATCAGCGTCAAGATTCAAGCATATTTATTACCGAGGGTGATTCAGCAAGTGGATCCATAACGAAAAGTCGTGATGTAACTACTCAGGCTGTCTTTTCGCTTCGTGGTAAACCTTTAAACTCATTTGGATTGACCAAAAAGATTGTTTATGAAAATGAAGAATTCAATCTTTTGCAAGCTGCGCTGAATATTGAAGATGGCATTGAATCGCTTCGTTACAATAAAGTCATTGTAGCTACCGATGCTGATGTGGATGGTATGCATATTCGCTTATTGCTGATCACTTTCTTTTTGCAATTTTTCCCTGATCTTATAAAGAAAGGGCATGTACATATTTTGCAGACGCCCCTTTTTCGTGTACGTAATAAAAAGAAAACACGGTATTGTTATAATGATGAGGAACGTCAATCTGCCATTCAGGAATTAGGTCCTAATCCGGAGATCACTCGATTTAAAGGATTAGGTGAGATTTCGCCCGATGAATTCCGTCATTTTATTGGTCCAGACATACGTTTGGAACAAGTCTCTTTGCGGAAAACTGACCAAGTAAAAGAATTATTGGAGTTCTATATGGGTAAGAATACCATGGAGCGCCAAAACTTTATTATCGATAACCTAGTAATTGAGGAGGATTTAATTAATGAGTAAACGTGGCATATTTGCAGGATCGTTTGATCCCTTTACCCGTGGGCATCAAGACGTTGTTTTGCGCGCACTTGGTTTTCTTGATGAACTAATTATTGCAATTGGAAGCAATCCTAAAAAGCAAGATTGTTTTTCTCCTGAAGTTCGTAAAGAAATTATTGAATCCGTATTTTCTGGAGAACCTCGAATACGAATAGTTATTTATAATACTCTTACAGTTGATCTTGCCAAACAAGAAAATGCAACGCTTCTTATACGTGGGGTACGATCAATATCCGATTTTGAATATGAGCGACAGATTGCAGATTTGAATCGCCGAATAGCAGGAATTGAAACAATATTGCTCTTTTCAGATCCTGCATATGCTAGTCTTAGTTCTTCTGCAATTCGTGAACTGATACAATACAATTATCCGGTTGAAGATTTTCTACCCGAAGGTCTCGACTTAACCCAATGGACTAAAAAATAAATTATATGCCTAATCTACGTACTCTCTTAGGAACCTTTTCGTTCTTTTTTTTGGGAACTCTCTCTCTGTCGGCACAGAATGTTACCAATCAATATTTTACTCCTGCAATGCAGAAAATGCAGATTGCGCAAATGGCCATTCGTGCTCTTTATGTAGATACGGTAAATGAAAATAAACTAGTAGAAGAGGGTATTCGTGCTATGTTACTTGATTTAGATCCACATAGTGCCTATTCGGATCCTGTGGAGGTGAAAGAACTTAACGAACCTTTACAAGGAAATTTTGACGGTATTGGTGTGCAGTTTCAGATGATGGACGATACACTGTTGGTCATCCAAACGGTTGCTGATGGTCCGAGTGAGAAAGTCGGCATCTTAGCAGGTGATCGTATTGTACTTGTCAATGATAGCTCAATTGCCGGACAAAAAATGAGCAATCGCGATATTGTCTCACGTTTGCGTGGGGCTAAAGGGACCGCTGTAAGGTTGAGTATTTTACGCCGTGGCGTGATAGGATTGATACCTTTTGTTGTTATACGCGACCAAATTCCAATTAATAGCATTACCGCTCATTATCTAGTTACACCTACTATTGGCTATATTCGCATTGATCGCTTTGCAGCTACTACGCACGAAGAATTCTTGAAGGCTGTTGCCGATTTGAGAGATAAGGGGATGAAAGATTTGATTATCGACCTTGAAAGCAATGGAGGTGGTTATTTAAATGCTGCCATCGATATGGCGAATGAATTCCTTGATAAGAACCAAGTAATAGTATATACCGAAGGCCGTGCCCAACCTCGTTCTGACTTTTTTGCTCATGGTAATGGAACTTTGCGTAACATTAGGGTAGTTGTAATGGTAAATGACTATAGTGCTTCGGCCTCTGAAATTTTTTCAGGTGCTTTACAGGATTGGGACCGTGGAGTTATTGTGGGTCGTAGAACTTTTGGAAAAGGTCTTGTACAACGTCCAATAAACTTGCCTGATGGATCGATGATACGTCTTACTACTGCAAGATATTATACCCCTGCCGGTCGTTGTATTCAAAAGCCTTATGAGAAAAGTAAAAAAGGGAAAGAAGAATATCTAGACGATATCGAATTACGTTTTAAGCATGGAGAAATGATGAATGCCGATAGTATCCATTTTGCCGATTCTTTAAAGTGCTATACTCACAAATTACATCGTACTGTATATAGCGGAGGAGGCATCATGCCTGATGTCTTTGTACCACTTGATACTACTGAAAATACGATGTACTATCGTAAACTTGTGGCATATGGTTTACAGTTTAAAGCCGCTTCAAGATATGTAGATAATCATCGCGAGGAATTGAAAACACGCTACTCTAGTGTAGATCAGTTTAAGAACCAATTTGAAGTTCCTGAGGAGTTACTTGAAGAAATGAAGAAGGATGCTCAAGAAAAGAAAGTAGAATTTAATGAAACGCAATATTCACTCTCAAAAGCTCTCATAAAGCATCAGATAAAAGGACTTATAGCTCGTGATATTTGGGGAATGAATGCTTTCTTTGAAATAGCGAACCAAAGGTCGAAAAGTTATCTTAAAGCAGTTCGAATTTTGCAGGATGGTGCTTACGAAGGTGTGCTTGTAGCGCCTAAAACAGCTCCAAAAAATAAAAAGAAATGAAAGAAACATCTTTATATACTACCTTATTATTCGATTTTGGAGGTGTGCTCATCGATCTTGATAAGCAACGTTGCCTTGATCAATTTGCTGCTTTAGGAATAACTTCGGTGGGTGAATTACTTAACGATTGCCACCAACAAGGTTTTTTTGGTGATTTTGAGCGAGGCTTGATCTCTAAGACAGAATTTTGTAACCATATTCGTGCTTTGGTGCCTCCTGTACAGCTGGCGGCTCATTCGGTGAGCGACGAAGCGATCTTCGAAGCATGGTGTAGTTTCTTATTGGGCATTCCTGTTTATAAATTAGAAGCTTTGCTTGAGTTGAAGAAACACTATCGTTTGTTACTTCTGAGCAATGTTTGCGCTCCCCATTGGGAGTGGACTTGTCAGCATGATTTCTCGTTGGGAGGTCGTAACGTTACTGACTTCTTCGAACGTTGCTATCTTTCTTATGAATTAGGGGCAGCAAAACCTGAAAGAAGTGTCTTTGAGCGGATTATCGCCGACTCCAAATTGATACCAGAACAAACGCTCTTCCTAGATGACAGTCCGGCGAATTGCGAAATAGGTCGCTCCTTTGGCTTAGCAACCTATCAACCCGCTCCACGTGAAGACTGGCGAGGTATCTTTCCTGAATTAAGGAAAGCCAATTAATTTACTTGCTATAAATCAAATGCAACTGATTACTTCTAATGATTGTATTCCAGAGCCTTGTGTATGCACCATCGGCTTTTTTGATGGAGTACATCTAGGGCATAGAAACCTCATACAACAAGTTAAGGAAGAAGCAAAATCAAGTGGCCTAAAATCTTGTTTAATCACCTTTCCTATCCATCCGCGTAAGGTGTTGCATCAAGATTTTGTACCCGAATTGCTCACGACCCTTGAAGAGAAGCTTGCATTGCTTGCTGATACAGGAGTCGACTACTGCTTACTACTTCCTTTTACCCCCTCGTTGGCAGAACTTACTGCTCGTGAGTTCATACAGCAGGTGGTATATGAGCGTTGTGGTGCGCAGTGTCTTTTAATTGGTTATGATCATCGTTTTGGGCATAATCGGAGTGAAGGATTCGAAGATTATGTGACTTATGGGCGCCAAATTGGTTTACGCGTATTGCGAGCTACCCCTTTTAGTAATTATTCATCTTCGCTAATTCGTAATGCATTACAAAGAGGAGACGTAAAAGAAGCCACAAAAGCTCTAGGTCGTCCGTATAGCTTCAGCGGAACGGTTATGCATGGTCATTCAGTAGGTCGTTTGCTCGGTTTTCCTACGGCTAATTTGCATTTAGAGGGACATAAACTGCTTCCATGTTCAGGAGCTTATGCAGTAGCTGTTGATAAAGATGATGCGATCTTTTGTGGAGGAATGCTTCACATTGGTACTCGTCCTACTATTGATATCGATGCTACGATAACAGTTGAAGTTCACTTACTTGGTTTTGAAGGTGATTTATACGATAAAAAGCTTTGTATTCATCTTTTAGAATATCTTCGCGCCCCTCAAAAATTCTCGTCTCAAAAAGCTCTTATAGGTCAGCTGGAGAAAGATAAGGTAGATTGTTTACGTTATTATTTAGACTATTCTCAAAATTAAAAGAGGTCTGTTCTTAAATTAATTATCTAAATATTTTATGAAATATCTAATAGTCGATGCCTGCTTAAATGGAACAGGTATACGTGACGAATATAGCGAAAACGGTGGATTTACCTCTCCGGAGAGCCTTGGATTAAGTTGTTCATTAATTCAAAAATTGAATCGTTGGTTGTCTTTATATGCTCAAGAATTTTATGATGGCTATAAAAATGAAAATGTTATAAAAAAATTAGACGATGAAGGAAAGGCAATTGCAATAGAGATAAAAGCTGAATTAAAGGATATAAAGATTACATACTATTCGGATGCGAAATTGAAAAAAGAAATAGTATTTTAAGAATTGGATATGGAACTAATAGAAGCAAGTAAACTTTTCATAATTTCTCTCGATTTAAAATGTTAGCGGGTAAGTTGAATAACTCTCCAATAACAAATAATTCGTTTTATTCTGCAATTACAAGCTTATTTCTTTCATCTTTCAGGATTCGTTACAAATCATTGTATTACAGAGAAATAATCCTGAAAGATTAGGAAAATATCTTTCAGGAAGTTTCAGGTTGCAAAAATAAGGAAGTTCTTTTGAGATATATTAGAATCCCTTTCTAGAGCTAGGCGTAGCATAAAAAAAACAAAAAAGAGCTAAGTTAGAAGCTTTTTATTATCTTTGCATCAAGATAAAGTTGTTTTACCTAATTTGCGTGTTCTATGGAACGTTTCTATCAATATCTTCCACAGCAGCTAGTGCATTTTGTGCTAGTTACGTTGTTCTCCTTGCTCATCGGACTTTCGCAACGTCGCCTTAGGCTCCGCTATAATGATGATGCCACTCATTTTGGTACCGATCGTACCTTTACCTTTATTGGAATATTAGGCTATCTACTTTATATTCTGGATGCAACAAGTTTACAACCTTGGCTTATGGGAGGTGTCGCACTAGTTGTTTTGCTAAGCCTGAATTATTATGTTCGCATGAATAAACATGAGGAATATGGTATTACCACTATTGTAATTGCCCTTCTTACCTATTGTATTGCACCCATTGTCTGTACCCAACCTTCCTGGTTTTATGTAATGATGGTAGTTACAGTGCTGCTTCTTACCGAATTAAAACGTACTTTTAAGGCTTTTGCGGAAAGAATGCAAAACGACGAAATGATTACTCTGGCGAAGTTCTTGGCCATTAGTGGAATTATTCTTCCGATGTTGCCTCAAGACCCTTTGTTTCCTGCGACAAGCAGTACATTGACTCCTTATACCGTGTGGCTTGCTACGGTCGTAGTTTCAGGTATTTCTTATTTTTCTTATCTCTTAAAGCGCTATGTGTTGCATAGTTCAGGCATATTGGTCTCAGGTTTTGTGGGTGGATTGTATAGTAGTACCGCTACCATTTCTGTGTTAGCGCGTAAATGCAAACATGCTCCTGTAGAAGAATTGCCTCAATATGTGGGAGCAATGTTGGCTGCTGCTACGATGCGTTATGTACGATTCTTGATTTTAATTGGCATATTTAGTGCTTCCATGTTTGCTGCTTCACTTCCAGTGTTGGGTGTCATGGCACTTATTTCTATCTTCTCAACTTGGTTTATATCGAGGCAAGGGAAGAAAGTGATGAGACAAAAAGAAAAGACGGAGGTTTTAGAAATCTCAGAGAAAGCTGTAAATGAAGATATTGAAGACGTAGAAAGCAATCCGCTTGAGTTTAAAGTTGCTTTGATCTTTGCCGCACTTTTTGTGCTTTTTACCTTTATTACTCAATGGACTTTACAATATGCGGGTACGGGAGGCCTCGGTTTACTCTCTATGCTTACTGGTTTAAGTGATATTACTCCTTTTATCTTAAATCTTCTTAGCAATAACTCACAAGTTCTGACAGAGGGAGTTATTGTGACTTGCATTTTGCAAGCCATCACTAGCAATCTAATTGTAAATATGGTTTATGCGCTCTTCTTCTCAGGGAAAAGAAAAGAAATGTTGCCGCTCTTTTACAAAGGTTTTTTCATTATTATTGCGAGCAACTTGTTTCTGCTTGGCGGCTATTATTTGTGGAGCTAAAATTAGCCGAAGAAGAAGTAGCAAAGCAAGATCGCAGCCAATGAGCCGGAACAGTCGGCAATCAGTCCGCACGTTACCGCATGGCGTGTTTTCTTGATCCCTACGCTTCCAAAATAAACGGCGAGAATATAGAAAGTAGTATCGGTAGATCCTT
>Ga0172378_10002184_pt1 | contig 18248 bp, 18 predicted proteins | sample GrowelOW332metaG_FD_119755 | JGI IMG/M metagenome (GOLD analysis project Ga0172378, IMG submission 119755) | Groundwater microbial communities from an aquifer near a municipal landfill in Southern Ontario, Canada - Pumphouse #3_1 metaG | ecosystem: Environmental > Aquatic > Deep subsurface >... | reverse complement strand
TCATTTACATCATCTATACATGCTAAGCAGAAGGCACTTACGGATAAAGGTCATGCAGGCCTTGTATGCTCATCATCAAACTATTGACACTCCCTTGATGGTAAGTGAGAAAAAACTTGTTACAAATATTGAAAGTATTTATGACCTCTATATTTACCTGATTTCTGCCCTGCTCGAAACAGGAGATTTTGCGCGGAATTTAATGGAGGATGCACGACAGAAATTCCTACCCACAGAGGCTGAAGTAAACCCCAACACTCGTTTCATTGAAAATAAAGTGTTATGTCAATTCGATACAAATCGTGATGTACGCAAGCATATTAGTCGTTTAAAGATATCCTGGGCAGATGAACAAGATATATTTCGAAGAATTTTCTTCACTTTCCGTGATTCTGAAGCATATAAAGAATACATGGCTGCGCCTTCCATAACTTACAAGCAGGAAAAAGAAATACTGGTTCAATTGTTGACTGAAAATCTTTTGGCCAGTGACGCTTTTGTCAGTTTGTTTGAAGAAAAGAACCTCTATTGGGCTGACGACATGGATACTGCAGTAATGATGGTTCTGAAAACTATCAAAAAATGGAACGCTCAAATGGATGAATTCCAGCCACTTCCACCACTAATCGTTAGTCCTGATGAAGAAGGAGAAGACCTTATTAATCAGTTTGTTTTAAAGTTATTCCGAAAATCAATTCTTCACAATGGTGAGTTCGATCAAATTATTGGTGAACGTGCTCAGAATTGGGAACTTGAACGCATTGCAATACTTGATGTCATTCTTATTAAGATGGCATTGACTGAATTCATTGATTTCCCATCTATCCCCATAAAAGTTACTATCAACGAGTACATTGAAATATCAAAAGAATACAGTACACCCCGAAGCCGGCAGTTTATCAATGGTTTACTTGATAAGATAGCTGTTGATTTTAAAGCTGAAGGTAAAATTATTAAATCAGGTCGTGGGTTACTGGAATAAGCATAAGATGTTCTTAGAAACGTTGTTGTGCATATCCAAATCAGGTTGTTATTATGGTAATAATTTAATCTTTGAGTAAATGGCATACACTTTTACCTTTTATTTAGAGATAAATTAAGTTATTAAAGGTGGAAATTGATGAAAGAAATTAACGAGTTCAAGATTATTGAATATAATCCTGTATTATTTGAGCAGGTAAATAAGTTTTGGAATGAAACAAACCTGGGTGGAAGTTACAGAGGAGATAGTGCGACTATAATCAGCAATACTCTGAAAGCAGGGGGTCATCTACCCATACTGATTAACAGTGATAATGAGGTAATAGGAACTTCCTGGTTAACCAACGACAAACGTCGTACCTATATTCATCACTTTGGAATAAAAAAAGAATACCGCAATAAAGGGTTGGCTACTTTCCTGCTTCAGCATTGTATAAAACTGGCCAATGAGGATGGATACCAGGTGAAACTTGAAGTACATAAAGATAATGCAACAGCTATAAAGCTTTATCAGAACTTTGGCTTTAAATACCTGGGTGATTATGAAGTAATGATTAAACGTGAATCAGGGGTATGATGATTGTACTGTTTTTATTATCTTTGTAACATAAATTTGCTGAGACAAACTAATAACCATAACTTCATGAAACGCTTGTATTATTTACTCGTTTACCTTGTTTTTGCACTGCCATTGATGACCATATCATGCAAACAAAACAATGAAGACAAGAGTCTGCTGCCTTCTGATATTGTTAATAACCCTAATTCTGCTGAAGGAAAAATTGATACTGATTTACCTGTTATACAGTTTGAAAATGACTTTTATGATTTTGGTCGTATTATTCAGGGTGAAAAGGTTTCTTTTGGGTTTAAATTTACCAACAAAGGTAAATCTGACCTGATAATCTCCAAAGTCAGTACATCATGTGGTTGTACGGTGACTGATTTTCCAAAGACTCCCATTAAACCGGGTGAATCAAATAAAATAGAAGTGAAATTTGATAGCGAGAACAGAAGAGGTTTTCAAAATAAAACCATTACTGTACTGAGTAACTCACAACCAAGTACTACCTTGTTACGAATAAAAGCACAGGTTGTTTTACCTGAAGATATTTCTAAATAATAAAAACACAAATAACCCAAACCATGCTGACAAACATCTTATTAATGACACAACCACAAGGCGCTGGAAGTGGAAGTGGATACAGTTCACTGATTTTCCTGGCCCTAGTTATGGTTATCTTTTACTTTTTCTTTATCCGACCGCAAACAAAGAAAGCCAAAGAACTTCGTAAATATCGTGAATCACTGAAAAAAGGTGATAAAATTCTTACTATTGGCGGCTTACACGGAAAGATTGTTGAAGTTCAGGAAACCACTTTTACTATCGAAGTTGAAGATGGTTCTCGTATGCGTTTTGAAAAATCTGCTATTGCTTCAGGAGTCGAAGATCAGATTCCTTCTGCGAATAAATAGGAATTAGTAGTCCTGGCGACAGGCATCACTGAATGAAAAAAGCTACTTATCCTCTAGGAAGTAGAAAAAAACAAATGGGCGGAAACTATAGAAATAAGTTCTCCGTCTTTTTGGCTTGTACTGCTATTTCATTTATATTGTGGGGGCTTATTAAACTATCCCGTGTTTATGAAGCTCCAATAAATTTCAGAGTAACATATCAGCATTTACCTGCCGGTAAAGTGTTGGTATCTGCTGAGGATACCATAATCACACTGGTTATCAGGGCAAGAGGTTTGGAGTTGTACAATAAGATGTTTAAAGCCAAAAAGAATCAAATTGAAATGACTCTTTCCGGCCTGAGGCTTCACAGAGATGGTAATCAATATTACGGGTATATTCGTACCAGTCAATTTCTTAAAAATATATCCGAACAACTGGCAAAGGAAAATGAATTAATAGGGGTGGAACCTGATACCCTGCGTTTCGTATTTGAGCAGGAGTTTCATCGTAAAGTACCTGTTAAAGCAGACCTTTCACTCTCTTTTATCCCACAGTTTCAGTTATACGATTCTCTTAAAATTGAACCTGATTCGGTGATTATTTATGGCGTTAAATCAATTATTGATACAACTTATGTAATAAACACTCAACATGAGTCTTTGAGATTTCTAAAAAACAATAAGTCAATAACTCTTAAATTGTTAAAGCCTCAAGGCAAGCCTGCACTAAAAATTTCAAATGATAGTGTAACGGTAAAAATTTCAGTTGAAAGATTTACAGAAGCTGATATTGAGGTACCTATTGGTATGGATACTAAAGGTGAAAGAGCTGCCTATCGCACATTCCCTGATAAAGTAACCCTGACCTGCCGCGTAGCAATGAGAGAATATAAGCGACTGGATCCGTCACTTTTTTTAGTAGCTATCAACTATCATGAAGCTGCTGCATCGCATAGTAATCTTGCTGAGGTTTATGTTACCCGCCAACCGTCATTTGCAAAAGTCATACGGATAGAACCTGAAAAGGTTGAGTTTCTGATTCTGAAATAAGTGGTGATTATTTTTTTTACTTTATCAGATTATTATGCTAAGTTTGTAATTATAATATTGATACTATGCTTAAAATTGGATTAACGGGAAGCATTGGCAGTGGAAAAACAACCATTGCCAGAGTATTTTCGCTTCTCAATATTCCTGTTTATCTATCTGATTACGAAGCAAAGAAAATATTAGACCAACCTGAAGTGACTAGCCTGATTGTTGAAAAAACGGGGAATAGTATACTTAGCGACAATGGTTTAATAAACAGAAAAGCTTTAGCGGAAATCGTGTTTAATGATATTGAAAAACTTCAATGGCTCAACTCTCTTATCCATCCCCGTGTACGTCAAAATTTCTTTGATTGGGCTGAGGACCATAAAGAGTATCCTTATATCATTCAAGAATCCGCCATTCTATTTGAGTCTGGTTTTGATAAGTTTTTCAATAAAATCATTGTAGTTACCTGTCCCAAAGAGGAAAGAATAAGCAGGGTTCTTAAGCGTGATACCATGACTCGTAAGGAGATATTAGACCGTATGGATAATCAATGGGCAGAGGAACTCAAAATAAGGAAAGCTGATATTATCATTCATAATGATGAGATGAGCCTTGCCATCCCACAAGTTATTGCCTGTCATAATAATTTCCTTAACTTATCCGGCAAACAGTCATAGAAGCAGCTTGTTTGTTTTTGTTGTCTTTATGGCAATATTTTGAAATGATCGTCGTTTGTTAGTAAATTTCGTGGGGCTATCCTACATTTGCAAGGTAGTAATCATTTAATCCAATACCGTGAATCATACTCTTAAAGCATTATTCTTACTTGTTTCCGGATTTTTTGTGTTCAATACTTCATATGGACAATTAGGAGGTTCTCAGGCTTTTTCATTTTTGAATTTACCTAATTCAGCTCGTATTGCTGCTTTGGGATATAATTTTGTGGCTATTGATGATGCTGATCTCAGCATTGCACTCAATAACCCTTCATTATTAACCTCTGAAATGAACAATGATATTGTATTGAACTATGTCGACAATTTCGCTGATGTAAACTATGGTTTTGTTAGCTATTCAAGAACCTTAGATAAATTGGGCAGTTTTGCAGCTTCTGTTCAGTACATTAATTATGGAAGTTTCACCTACACTGATGAAACAGGTGAAATGAGCGGCGAGTTTACCGGTAATGAGTTCGCAACAGTATTAGGGTGGGGCAGGAGGCTGGATTCTTCCTTCAGCATTGGTGCAAACCTGAAAGCAATATCGTCTACTTTTGAAACATACAACTCTTTCGGTTTGGCAGTGGATGTTGCAGGTTCCTATCACAATACTGATAAGGGACTTGTACTATCACTGGTAGGAAGAAATATCGGAAGACAATTAACCACCTTTACCCCGGGAAATATTGAACCTTTACCTTTGGAAATTCAAATGGGCTTCTCTAAAAAATTAATACATCTGCCGTTCCGTTATTCCATATTGTTGACTAATCTCCAGAAGTGGGATCTGACTTATACGGATCCTGCCGATGATAATATTGATCCTTTTACAGGTGAGCTAAAGACCAAATCAAAAGCAGGCGAATTTGCTGACAAAGCTATGCGTCATGTTGTATTTGGTGGTGAGTTCCTTCCCACTAAAAATTTCAGTATTCGCCTGGGTTATAATTATCAGCGCCGGCAGGAAATGAAACTTGAAAGTAAGCGTTCAACTGTTGGCTTTTCATGGGGATTCGGTTTTAAAATATCCCGATTTAATTTTAGCTACGCCCGATCAGCATATCACCTTGTCGGTTCTCCAAACTTTATCAGTTTAGGAGTAAATCTCTAGAAAGCTTTTACTGCTATCAAAAATGCATGTCGGTGTTCCCAAAATTCGTATTTTTGTAAAAACGGAAACATTATGGCTGTAATAAATATTGACCCTCATGCGGGCTTTTGCCCAGGTGTTAAGAAAGCCATACTTTCTGTTGACAAATTGCTCCATGAATCTTTGAATTTGTATAGCCTTGGTGAGTTAGTACATTGTCCGGAGGAAATAGAAAGATTGGAGACTTTAGGTTTAAAGGTGATCACAGATGTTGAAATTCCAAAACTAACGAATGCTTCCGTTCTGATCAGAGCCCATGGTGTCAATCCTGAAACACAACAATTACTTCATAATTCGGGAAATAATATAATTGATGCCACTTGTTCCATTGTAAAGAGGTTGCAGCAAAAAGTAAAGCTTTGCAGCATACAGATGCTTCCAAAAAATGGACAGGTAGTTATATTTGGTAAAAAGAATCATCCTGAAGTAATCGGATTACTCGGATATTGTCAGGGCCGATCGGTAGTGGTTGAAAATAGTACTGACCTTTCTTCCATTGACTTGTCTGTGCCATTATGTATATTTGCTCAAACAACATCGAATGTAACAGACTATGAGGAGTTTGTGAAATACCTTTTCATCAAGTTTAAGGAGAGAGACATTCCAACAAACCAAGTGCAGGTCATCAATTCTATATGTGGAAGCATGAAGAAACGGGTACCTGAATTAATAAATTTTGCAGAACAAAATGATGTTGTTATCTTCGTTTCAGGACGTCAAAGCTCAAATGGAGCTTATTTGGCATCTGTCTGTACAAAAGTGAACAGCAATACATACAGGGTTTCAGGTATTGATGAGCTAAAGAGTGAATGGTTCCATAACGCAAAAAGTATTGGGATTACAGGAGCTACTTCAACACCTGTCTGGCTCCTTGAAAAAGTATCTGCCGAAATTAAATTATTTCTTCAACAACGGCTTTGTAGCGAGGACGAGAATTGAACTCGTGACCTTGCCTAAATTAAATTATTGCATCAACAACGGCCCTGAAAAAATGTTTTTAAAGAATCTGAAACTATATAATTTTAAAAATTACGCTGACAGTACATTAACCTTTTCTGAACGCATCAATTGTTTTATAGGTGATAACGGAGAAGGGAAGACCAACATACTGGACGCGATATACTACCTTGCGTTTACAAAAAGCTATTTCAATTTAGTTGATAGTCAGAACATAAGGCACGGACAGGATTTTTTTGCTCTTCATGGCAAGTTTTTACGTGATGAGAATGGAATGGATGAAGTAAGCTGTATTCAAAAGCGTAATACAAAAAAGCAGTTTAGGATCAATGGGAAAGACTATGAACGACTTGCAGATCATATTGGTGAATTTCCTCTGGTAATGGTTTCTCCTTATGACCGCGACCTGATAAACGAAGGAAGCGAAATCCGCCGCAAGTATATCGATAGCGTAATTTCACAGTTTGACCGGTTTTATCTTAATGACCTTATCACATACAATAGAGCACTGGCACAGCGCAATGCCTTATTGAAACAATTTGGTGAGAATAGGACTTTTGATTTGCCTGCTCTTGAAATATATGTCAGCCAGATGGAGAAACCGGCTGAAAGAATTTTTACTAAACGTACTGAATTTCTTAAAGGGTTTATTCCCGTCTTCCGACAATATTTTGAGTTTATCAGCCAGGGGAAAGAAGAGGTTGACATTACCTATCATTCTGATCTTTCAGATCAAAATCTGACCGAAGTTTTACAAGCCTGTCTGGAGCGTGACCTTGTATTACACTATACAACCGGTGGCGTTCATAAAGATGACCTTGACCTCATTATTGGAGGTTTACCCGTAAAGAAGTTTGGCTCACAAGGGCAGCAGAAATCCTTCCTTATTGCACTCAAGCTCGCTCAATTTGAATATACTAAAACCATTAAAGGCTATAAACCCATCCTTCTTTTTGATGATATCTTTGATAAACTCGACATAAAGCGGGTATCACAGATCATTAATCTGGTAGGCAGCAATAGCTTCGGACAGGTTTTTATTACGGATACACAACCTGAGCACATTAATTTGATTATAAAAGAATCGAACCAGGAGCATTTGATTTTTAATGTTGTAAATGGAACCGCCCAACCTATAAAGCAATGACTTCATGAAAAGCAGGAACTATGATAACCAGTCACTCAAAGATGTAATAGAATCCTGGTTAGCGCAATATAAGCATCTTGACATGATTTATGAGGGGAAAGTTTTATCTCTTTGGGATGGTATTGTAGGGCCGGTAATATCAAAGGAAACGGATCACATGTTTATTAAAAATAAAGTATTGATGGTTAAGTTGAAGTCAGATGCTTTACGGTATGAAATGGAATTCTCAAGAAAAAAACTTGTAAAGCTGATCAATACGAAGGCCGGACGTAAAGTAATTGAAGATGTGATCTTTATTTAGTCTACCTGATTTTACACAATAGCATCTTCTTGTCGCCTATAAATGCTTCTAACTGGTCACCAATATTAACAGGACCAATCCCTGCGGGTGTACCCGTAAAAATCATATCGCCCTGTTTCAGCGTAACAAAACGAGAAATATAAGAGACAATCGTATCAAAGTTGAAGATCATTTCTGACGAATTCCCTTTTTGAACAAGTTCATCATTTTTATAAAGGCCAAAACCTATATTATGGATATTATCAAAATCCCTGACAGGTATAAACTCACTAACAGGGGCTGATGCATCAAATGCTTTTGCCATTTCCCAGGGTAATCCTTCCATGATAGCTTTTCTCTGCAAATCACGTGCTGTAAAGTCAATTCCTACGCCAATTCCGTCGTAGTATGTATGAGCGTGTTTTAGAAGAATATTCCTGCCTACTTTACTAACATGTAATGCCAGTTCAACCTCATAGTGTATCTCATTTGAAAACGAAGGATAGAAGAAAGGCAGATTTGCTCTAATAACGGCTGACTCCGGCTTCATGAAGAAAACAGGCGAGTCAGGAACAATACTATTTAATTCATTGATATGTTCAAGATAATTTCTGCCTATGCAAATAATTTTCATGTAACCAGGGCCTATGAAATGCTAACTGAATTTTTATTGAACCCTCTCAGTTTAATAGCCGTAATGGTCTTTTTGGTGTATAACGGAAAATCAGCTTTCATCATCCAGTCATAGTATGAAGGTTCAAAGGAGAATACTTCAAGCACCACCTTCCCTTTATATTTGCCAAAATTAAAAACTTCAACATCTTTTGAATTATAGATAATATGACCGGCCAGGTCCACATTCCGGTTCTGTGAAGAAAAGTCATGTAATGCCTTCATGTCATTGACAATGGGTTTACAGGTAGATCCATCAGGAGCCAGGTATTCCACATTTTCATAACGGGCCAGTTGCGATTTCAGGATTTCATAAGTTGCTATCGCATCAGCTTCAGCAGAATGAGCATTCTCAAGATTCTTATTACAGTAAAATTTGTATGCTGCTTTCAGAGTGCGTGGTTCCATTTTATAGAAGATGTTCTGCACATCAACCAACCTCCGGCCTTTTAAGTCAAATGCCATATCTATTCTTAAAAATTCTTCCATCAGAAGCGGAATATCAAACTTATTTGAATTATAACCGGCCAGATCGCAATTGCCCAAAAACTGCACTAGTTTAGGCGCGTATTCTGCAAATGAAGGCATATCTTTCACAGCATCATCGGTAATACCGTGTATTTTGGAAGCTTCTTCCGGAATCGGTATGCCTGGATTAATTCTTTGTGACAAGATTTGTTCCTTGCCATCAGGATTAATTTTAATGATACTGATTTCAACGATTCTATCCGTTGCAACATTAACCCCTGTGGTCTCCAAATCAAAGACTGCAATCGGTTTTATTAAGTTTAGTTCCATTTATACAAAAAAGCATCACAAACAACTTTGCCTATGATGTGGCGAAGTTAATTAAAATCGAGTTAAATCTTCCTGTTCGTGTCGAAACTTTCCAAAATCTGTTGCATCTTTTGAAGGAACTTACCTCCAAGAGCTCCATCAACAACCCGGTGATCATAGGCTAACGACAGAATTACCATTTGCCTGATGGCAATCACATCACCTTGTTCCGTTTCAAGCACAACCGGCTTCTTCCTGATCACTCCCAACCCCAATATGGCTACCTGTGGCTGGTTGATAATGGGTGTACCCGTAATACTTCCAAAAGTACCCAGGTTAGTGATGGTGAAAGTACCCCCCTGTATATCATCAGGATCAAGTTTATTTTGGCGTGCTTTTTCGGCAAAACTATTCACTTCTTTTGCCAGTCCGAGCAAACTTTTCTGATCAGCATTTTTTATTACAGGTACTATAAGATTGCCAGAAGGCAATGCTGCTGCCATTCCAATATTTATGTTTTTACGCAGTATGATATTATATCCATCTACTGAGGCATTAACACCTGGAAATTCTTTAATGGCCTGAGTAGCTGCTTCAATAAAAATAGGGGTGAAGGTTATTTTTTCTTTTTCACGTTTAAAGAATTCATCTTTTACTTTATCACGCCACTGAACCATATTGGTAACATCAACCTCAATAAATGAAGTAACATGAGGTGCAACTTGTTTCGACATAACCATGTGATCTGCAATCAGCTTACGCATCCTGTCCATTTCCACTATTTCATCTCCCTGATGGGCAGTTGCATGAGTTGCCCGATTAGCAGGCGAAACAGGAGTAGCAGGTGGAACAGGAATTATCTTCCGCTTTTCAAGATAGGCCATCAGATCGTCCTTGGTAAGTCTTCCATCTTTACCGGTCCCGACTATCCTGGCAAGTTCTTGACCGGAAACACCTTCTGTTTTTGCAATATTCTTAACCAATGGTGAATAAAACCTGTCTGTTTCAAATTCAGCCGACTGTGTTGGCTGATCACCGGTAAACTTCTCTATAACAGGGGAGGCAATCGGTTCTTTTACTTCTTGAGCTTTCGATGAATCTATGGTGTTTGAATCTATGGTGTTTGAATCCGACGCTCCGTTTTCGGTTTCGATAATAGCAATCACTTTACCTACTTCAATTACATCACCTTCTTTATACTTAATTTCCAATAGTTTACCTTCAACCGGTGAGGGGATTTCAGAATCTACTTTGTCAGTTGCTATTTCTACAATAGGGTCATCTTCCTCAATCATATCACCGGGTTTCTTAATCCATCTGGTAATGGTTGCTTCAATGATGCTTTCACCCAATTTGGGCATTACTATTTCAAACTTTGCCATATAATTACAATTATGCAGTCTATGTACCTGTTAAATTAGTGCTTTTAGGGTTGCGATAATTATTAAGGCTATGTACCTGTTAAATTAGCGCTTTCAATGTTGCGATATTTAACAAACCAGTACAGAAAAGGTTTGGTGAATTTGTTAGGAACGGCCCATATTTCTGAAACCCCTCCATATTATATTGAGGTCGGCTCCCATTTTGTAATCACGGGCATAAAGCATATTGAGTCTTAAAGCTGTTTCGCTGTCAATCTCTTTAGTCAGACCATCACAAGGATTGATAATACCCTTCCTTATATGGGGAAGTGTTTTATCACAGTAATTGCTATAACCCACCCATGTCCTGAAACCGGTAAGTACCCTGAAAATGTTATATACAAATCCCAGTGGTTTTTTCGTAAACCACATTAACACCGGGAACAAAGGGAGGAGTATCAAACAAGTAGCAAAGTCAAACAGTCTTTTGTTGCGAAGATTGTTCGACTTGCCTATTGAGTTGATGTCAATTACAAATAAGTCACCCGTGATATTAATAGAGTTAGAGCCTATGATCGACAAGCTTTCAGGAGGCGCAATCTTAAAATCAACTTCTTCATGCTGCAATTGGGTCATGGTGTCAATGATATTTTTTGCAGGTATATCATGGGCGCAAAATATGACTTCATCTATTTTATAAATGCTTATAATGTCTCGTATCTGGCTGAGGGTACCTATAAACCCACTCACCCTATCATTGCTTTTATGAATGCTGACCAACCCGATGAAAGCAGGATTAGCCAGGGTTTTATGCAGTAAATCAGCTACTCGCTTTGATTCCTTTTCTTCCCCTATAATAATAAACCGTTTATTCGGATTATAACTCAGTGCGTAATCTTTGAATTTCAAAAGATGAAGAATGAGCCTCATTCCGGTCATGGATACCAATGCCCAGAGACCCGACAGGATAATAATGGCTCTTGAGAAACGGAAATGGATAGGAAGCAGCGCATAGAACACCAATATTACAATAGTACCGATTAATATACCGGTCGCAATCTTTCTAATCCTTACCGGTTTATCATACCCGCCACTTACAAACACTGAAAACAGCCAAATCAGCAAATAAAGAGGCAATATTATGGAAAGGAACATATTTGGATAATGCCCTCCAATGGTATAAATGACATTGGTTTCCCAATAATCTACTATAAGCAGGGAACCCATATAAATAACCAATGCATCAATAATGGGCATCAGTAATTGGTGCATCAACCTGTTAAATATAGCCAGTCCGGCCCTGAGGTAAATAGCAATATGAATGAATATGGAGAATAATCGGGCATTTTTATGTGAGAAGTGCTTTTTAGCGAAGATGACCATCGCATTATAGAAAACAAAGACGTAATTAATACTTGATTTCTTGGTACTTTCTCCTTTATAATGAATTATTCTGGCTTCCGGATAATAGTAATTTTTGTACCCACCCTTAATAATTCGATAACTCAGGTCAATGTCCTCTCCATACATAAAGAAAGTTTCATCCAGTAAACCCACTTTATCCAGGGCTTTCTTACGAAGCATCATAAAAGCGCCTGAAAGAATCTCAACTTCATGTATCTGATCGCGATCAAGGAATCCTAAGTGGTATCTGCCAAACAGTTTCGACTTTGGGAATAAAGCCGACAGGCCTGCAATTTTATAAAAAGCGACTTCGGGAGTAGGCAATCCTCTCTTTGATTCAGGCAGGAATTTTCCTTTCCCATCAACCATTTTAATGCCTAATCCTCCTGCATCAGGATGAGCATCCATGAACTCCATACACTTTTTTAAGGTATTTTGTTCTAATACCGTATCCGGATTAAGTAACAGTATATATTCTCCGGTCGCAACCTTAATAGCCTGGTTGTTGGCGCGTGAAAAACCGGTATTTTCACTATTGACGATCAGCTTTACCCAGGGAAATTTGGAAGCCGTCATCTCATTAGAGCCATCCACAGAGTTGTTATCAACAACAAATACTTCAGCATCTAAGCCGCTCATTGCCTTTTCAACAGAATAAAGACATTGTTCAAGGAAATATTTTACGTTGTAATTTACAATTACAATTGAGAGCTTCATTAAATGTAAAATGTTTTAACAGCCTGTAAAGGTATAAAAAATCAAGGTTGATCATGTTCTCTTTTTGTCATACTTCTTTAACGTGAAGGTTATTGATCCATTCAACCAATCAGACTACCTATACATATTGACAGATAGCAGCCTCTCAAAATATTTTAGGGAACTTGCTCGGATTGTATTCATGCATCAAATTGTAGACTGCATCAAAAACATCCTCCGCATTAGGATTGGAAAAATAGTCCCCATCCGTACTATAGGCTGCCCTGTGTTCTTTAGCGGTTACGGTACGTGGAGGAGCATCAAGATATTTATATCCATCTTGTACTTCAATAACCTTCTGCATCATGTAAGCAGTAGCTCCACCGGGAACGTCCTCATCAAAAAATACAATCTTATTGGTTTTTTTGAGTGATTTCACTATGGAATGTTCTATATCAAAGGGTTCCAATGATTGCACATCAATCAGTTCACATGATATATTGAAGCCTTCGAGTTGGGCAACGGCATCCTGCGCAATGCGCACGCATGAACCATACGTAACAATGGTTACATCCTTACCTTTATTGAGTATTTCAGGAATACCGGGCCTGATAGTGAATTCGCCGTAATTCAGGGGCTTCTTTTCGCGTAAGCGATATGCATTCAATGGTTCAATGATTAAGGCAGGTTCATCGGTTTGGAGCATGGTGTTATAAAAAGCGGCTGCCCTGGTCATATCGCGGGGTACTAATACATGTACTCCTTTTACGGAGTTAATAATCATACTCAGAGGTGATCCTGAATGCCATATTCCTTCCAGGCGATGCCCGCGGGTACTGATGATGAGTGGTGCTTTTTGTCCACCTCTGGTGCGGTATTGCAAGGTAGCCAGGTCGTCGCTGATAACCTGCAATCCATATAACAAGTAATCAAAATACTGAATTTCAGCAATGGGTCTGAAGCCTCTCATAGCAAGACCGATAGCCTGCCCTATGATGGTCGCTTCCCTGATGCCGGTATCGAATACTCTGTTTATGCCATACTTTTCCTGTAATCCTTCATAGGACTGGTTAACGCCTCCTATTTTGCCCACATCTTCACCAAATGCTATTACTTGGGGGTATTTAGCAAGAATAGCATCGAAGTTGTCACGTAATATTTCCCTTCCGGGGACCATAATAGCAGGATCTTCATATTGTGGGTTGATTACCTGAATATGAGCCAGGCTCCTGTCTGATCTGCTATACAAATAAGAGTTATATCTTTCGGCATTATCCACAGATGCATTTTCGAGCCACTGTGTAACATTCTTTTTTAATGAATTTGAAGGGTCACTACATGAATCGCAAATCAGGCGGAGTATCTTACGACCGGATGAAATGATATCCTTCCTGATAGGATCTGCAATAACACTAAGGTCCTCCTTGATACTCTCAATCTTATTTGTCTTTGCACAATTGCAGGTTGTTACATCCACCATGTGTAAAAAATCATCCCGCATTTTCCTTATAGGCTTCTGGTAGTTGTCCCAGGCGTTGTTACGAGCCTTTCTTACTCTGGCAGTGGCTTCTTTTTCCAGACTCTGCAATGTTTCCTCATCAGCAATTTTTTCCAGGAGGATCCATTCACGCATTTTGGTAATCCCATCAAATGCTTTCTCCCAATCAAGCCGTTCCTTTGACTTATAACGTTCCTGTGAACCGCTGGTCGAGTGTCCCTGTGGTTGTGTTAACCCGGCAACATGAAAAAGCACGGGAATGTGTTTCGTACGGCATATACTGATCCCTTCGCTATAAACTTCCATCAGCTTCTGATAGTTCCATCCGTCAACTTTGTATATGACCAGACCATCTCCCTTTTCATCTCTTTGGAAACCTTTTAATACTTCCGAGATGCTCTGCTTGGTGGTTTGGTACTTCTGCGGAACAGAAATACCCCAACCATCATCCCAAACTGAAATAGCCATAGGTACCTGAAGCACGCCCGCAGCATTAATCGTTTCAAAAAAGTGTCCTTCGGAAGTCGAAGCATCTCCAATTGTACCAAAAGCTACTTCATTACCATGGTTTGAAAAGCCTTCCTGAATAAAAGTATTTTCATCCTGTCGGAACATCTTTGACGCGAGCGCTAATCCTAATAACCGAGGCATCTGCCCGGCGGTAGGAGAGATATCAGCAGAACAGTTTTTTTGTATGGTCAGGTCTTTCCAGTGCCCGTTTTCGTCCAGACTTCTTGATGCAAAGTGGTTGTTCATCACTCTTCCTGCAGTACCCGGATTTATGGTGGTATCTGTATCGCCATATATCTGTGAAAAGAATTCTTCAAGAGTCATCAAACCACTCGCGAACATAAAGGTTTGATCCCTGTAATATCCTGAGCGCCAGTCGCCTTTTTTAAATACCCGTGCCATAGCAAGCTGCGGAATTTCTTTACCATCACCAAATATTCCGAATTTGCCTTTGCCTGCTAGTACTTCTTTCCGTCCAAGTAAACTTGCCTGCCTGCTCTCAAAAGCAATCCGATAATCATTCAGTATTTCCACAGAAGTCAAACCGGTAGATTGGATATTTTTTGAACCCATGGTTTTATTTATAGTCATAGAACCAGTATTAAAAATGTATGTTGACCCGTCAACAAATAATTATATTATTAGTTCATCATTGAGCAGAAAATTGAAGTTAAGAATTTATCAGGGTTGCCCTTCTCACGTTCAGTTCTGCTTCGGGGAGTCTGATTGGCGAGTGCAAATTATTTGAAGAAAAGCAATCTGATAACCCCGCCAAATATTCATGGGGCCCTGATTGGTGAATGCAAATATTCGGATGGAAAGGATAATAAAAACTATACGACTATGGTTTTATTCCTTTATTTCCGGCGCATCTCATTAGTTTCTGAATTACAATATATTCTCTGGTTTGGTTCAGGTACTCTGAAGTGATACCACATGATTTCATCATTTCGTCAATTTCATCATCTGTTTTGAACCCGAATTTTTTCTCAAGGGTATTGCGTGAAACGATTGAAAGTAATTGCTCTCTGAGACTGTTTTGAGCCAGTATTACATTCATTTTCTTTAATTCTTTAGCTTCTTTGCTAAAGGCATTATAGAGCAAGCCAATAGGTCCCGGTAGCAAAATACCGCCTCCGGGATTGGCATATTGGTTCAAAGTAGGATCTGAGGGCATGATAATTTTAGGTAATATTTTTTCCTCAGGGACTTTAAGTTTTACAAACTCTCTTTTGAGTTCGGCATAAGTGGCAGGATAGGGTTTAATTTCAGCTACTTTTAGCAATATGGTATCAGCCAGGAGTGTTAAATCCAGCTTATAGGAATTCGCATTCAAACGAGTTGGAATTCTCATTTTGTATGGTTTAAATCCTATCATACTCACACGCAGGGAGTCACCCGGTACCACAACCATGAAAAAGATCCCGTCAATGTCAGTAAAGGTTCCGTAATGGCGGGTATTATTGTATGCATGAGCGCCTACCAATTCATTACCTGACAAATCCCATACCTGGCCTTTAATGATCACATATTGCTGGGCTTTTGAACTAAGCGCAATAAATAGTAAAAAAAGCATGATAACCCGCCTTAATACAGGATGCATAGGATAAATATATTTTACAAATATACTTTTCATTCTACGATATACGGGTTAATATTTGTTAAATGTACTGCTGCTTTAATGCTTGTTAGTACGCTAAATATTAACAAAGGACGACTTTATTTGCGTGTCCATTTGATTTTTTAAAACCTGAAAATATTATAAAGAGTTAAAACGCAACTTGTTCTGTTAACATTATTTCTTTTCATTGCCAGTTACAAATTGACAAAAAAATGATAAATATGAAAAGGGAAAAAGGGGAAAAGGGGTGGTTCGTGAGAGCCATCCTTTTTTTATCTTCTTATTTCGGTACCGGCGCTCCGTTCCGTTACTTCTTAGTAGATAACCAAATCCGATAGGCATCAACCAGGCTCACACCGGTTTCATCCGGAACAGAAATAGACGTTGTAACCTGGAGTTTATCTGTCCCGGCAGGCCAAAAAACAACCGGCATATGGTCGTTACCGTAAGTCCCGTTCGAACTTGTATAAGTTTCAGAGTCGAAAGCAGAACTGATACACATCATAATCGGACTTTTACCATCAAATTGATAAAGCCGGGCAGCATTTAAATCAGGGAAATCAAGGGTTACCTGACCACATAACTGTCCATTTTCCTCAAATAGTTTCTTTTGGACATTAGTCGCTGTTGGAAAATCTTGCAGAATCTGATCTCCATTCAGGTATTTGTCTACTAATTCCTTAAAATCATCAATGGAAACATCTTTACCTTCATCCATGATGGAATAGATGTTGATATATTTAATAGTGAGTCTGCCTGAATTATTGCCCGTTAACTGATACGTGTACTCTTTCTTTTCCACTGTAAGGCATGAAGAAAAGACAAATATAAGCATCAGTAAAATAACGGAGAAAGGCAATTTGTTCATCCGACACTGATTGCGAAAGTTTGAAAGATGTTGATCCATGGTTTCAGATTTAATGAATCAAAATTAGTCGATTTATACGCTTAGTTAACAGGATTACGTTAAAAAGTATAAAATATTTATCCCGGTATACCCGATTTGAACCACTCATTGATCAGCCTGTATCATCATCAGTTTTACTTTATATTTCGGTTGAATACAGCTTCAATTCTATTTGATTCAATCCCGTCGATAGTTGAAACACTTGAAAATTCAATCTGATTGGCGGTTTTCATGACCATGTTAATTTTTTCGATCATACTTTTCCCATTCACTGTTTCATGCGCCTCCATAAAAAAGTGATCAGGAGTCAACCATGTGCCCAGGTGTTCATGTGCTGAATCAAAATTATCGATTGAAAACCAATGAATTTGCTTGTCATTGGCATTGTAACCAATCAGGTTATACCCATCAAGCATACCCAGTTCAGGATGAGTATACCATTCACTCATGATCAATCCGTTGCCATCCGCTACTATCTTAAAATTGATATAATAAGTAAAACTGTACTTTTGGCCATTGAGTAATTGGGTAGCCGGACCTTCCCAGTATCCGACAAATTTCATCATTTCCGTCAATTCCTGGTTCGCCATGGCAGGCTGATCCTGGGCTATAGAACCATTCCATGCCATAAATACCATAATGAGAGAAATGAAAAGGTTGCGCGTTTTTTTCATTTTTGATTCCTCCTTTGGTGTATATATATACACAATTGAAAGGAATAAAAGTTTGCAGAAACAAATGAAACAGGTCAATCAAAATCTTCGCAGTCAATTCCTTCCCTCTTGATTACCTTCACAATAGTTGTGATCAGTATCATCCCGTCAAGCATGAAAGAAATGTGGTCAACATACCAAACATCATAATCAAATTTCTGCTGCCATGTGATAGCATTACGACCACTTACCTGAGCCAGGCCTGTCATACCCGGTTTGACTTCATGGCGGCGATTCTGGTGTGGAGTATATCGAGGCAGGAACTCCACCAGTAACGGACGCGGTCCTACCAGGCTCATGTCCCCCTTTACCACATTAATCAACTGTGGCAATTCATCCATTGACGTTCTGCGCAGTATT
>Ga0172378_10002183_pt1 | contig 18249 bp, 15 predicted proteins | sample GrowelOW332metaG_FD_119755 | JGI IMG/M metagenome (GOLD analysis project Ga0172378, IMG submission 119755) | Groundwater microbial communities from an aquifer near a municipal landfill in Southern Ontario, Canada - Pumphouse #3_1 metaG | ecosystem: Environmental > Aquatic > Deep subsurface >... | reverse complement strand
TAATCTGATCAATTGAACTCATGTAAGAGAAGCCTTATTACGAATTATCTTTGCCTGCAGATATTTTTCTGATTCACCATCAAATTTTTCTTCGTTATCAAGAGAAATACAATATCCGTGAAATACGACATGATCTTCGAGCTGAACTTTGTGGGAAATAATATCGCCTATTACAACCGCAGACGAAAGCAGCGTTACTCCCTCCCTGGCAATTACATCACCAAGAACTATACCACCTATAATCGCCGATTTTGCATTCACGTTTCCCCGCAAACGCGCTTTTTCACCAATAATTACGTTGCCGTCTGTTTCCAGACTACCGTTAATATCACCATCAATACGTATAAAACCGTTTACATGCAGATTACCAGTAACAACAGAACCATTGCCTATAAGTGTGTTAATTGAAATATCATCAGAATGTAATGACATACAGACCTGCTAGTCAGAAAGCTTAACGTTGATATACTTGGCAGGATCAACAACGTCAGAACCGATATGTACTTCATAATGAAGATGAGGACCTGTCGTAATACCGGTATTACCTACATAGCCGATAACTTCCCGCTGCGATACAAACTGCCCTTTCGATACAATGGAATACATCATATGAGCATATCGTGTATAAATACCATGTTTATGTTTAATAATAACATAATTTCCGAAACTTGCATCGTAACCGACGGTGACAACCTGTCCATTTGCAGTCGCAATAATCGGATCCCCTGAGCGGTATGTCGAAAAATCAAGTCCTTTATGAATGTACCATTGTCCGGTAATAGGATGAACACTTGGACCGAAGGCCATAGAAATATGTGCATTCGGATTACTTATCGGCCAGATACTTGGAATTTCCGTAAACAGCGAATTTTGGTTTTCAAGCATTTTACCGATTTGTTCTACAGGCTGAACTGCATTTTCAAGGTAAGACGTAAGTTCTTTTACATCGACAGTTTCCTTCAGGGAACCCGTAACGCTTTCCTTTGTATTAAAGAGAGATGAAAGATCACTACCGGAAACAGAAGCCTGTGACACCTGGCCGCTTTCACTAATACCAAGAAGTGAAAGAGACTGCGACAAAGATGTCTGAAAACGCTTTGCAGCCTGAAGCAGATTTGTATTTTCATCCCGAAGTTCATCAAGACTCGCCTGTGTTTCACGATTTTTTGATGTAAGCTTTGAAATCTCTGCACTGGTACCTGCAGCCCTGCGGTCAAAATAGAAAAATGACGATATAATTCCAAATATAAGAATAATACCCAGCCCCAGCGAAAATACATTGGTTTGAAAATTAATTACCTTTTCCTGTGAATGAGGCACGATCATTATCGTGAGCTTATTGTCCAGGAATTTAAATACATGAAGTACTGCATTTTCTATCATATGAAAAAAAGATAAAAAAGCAGCATGTACTTTTGATGCGAACGATTTTTCTATTTTTTTATATTTTTGTGTCCGGGCCACAGCAATATCCTTGTCTATATTTAAAATAAATCATGAGATACTAGTCATATAACATAGTATATCATAGTAAATCATTGCCTGTCAAACAAATATAAGTTGACTTCATCAGCAACCTGTGTTATCTTTAACAGTATCGGGATGTTTCCGATCCTTTATTACTTACTAGGAAGAAAAGCCATGCAATTTTTTGATACTCATGCCCATATCGGGCTGATCTACGATGATCCTATTGAACAGTTACGCGTTATTCAGCAGGCAAAACAGGCCGGTGTAACTCGTATTGTCTCTATTAACAACAGCCTCCATGACTTTACCCGTGTGTACAACAATCTCAAAGTCGTCCCCGGTATTTATCATGCAGTAGGTGTTGCTCCATCTGAAGTGACAAATCCGGGGAAGGATTATGCTGCAGTTATAGAAGAAAACCTTAAACTTCCGAATGTTGTGGCAGTGGGAGAGACAGGCCTTGACTATTTTAAACAGTTCGGCGACAAACACACACAAATTGAATTGTTCATCACACAGCTGGAAATTGCCCGTAAACACAATCTTCCGGTTATCATTCACAACCGCGATGCCGGTAAAGATATATTTGATGTACTTTCAGAACGTATCTCAGACGCAGGTGCAATTTTCCACTGCTATTCGGAGGACGCGGTATATGCAAAAAAATGTCTTGACGCAGGTTTAAATGTCTGGTTTTCTTTCGCCGGAAATCTTACCTACAGAAACGCACGTAACCTCCATGAAACAGTTCTCAACATACCACTTGACCGCATCCTTATTGAAACGGAAAGTCCGTTCATGATTCCTGCAGAATACCGTGAAAAAAAGCGCACAATGCCTGCATATATCACATCAACAGCGCATTTCCTTGCGGATTTACTCGAAATGGATCTTGAAAAGCTCTGTGAACAGTTGTGGAAAAACAGCTGTAAAGTATTTAAGCTGCCTGAATAAATGCTGTATCACGGAGTAAAAATAGGTTCTCTCAAGCTGAAGGGTAATATATTTCTGGCACCAGTTGCTGGATACACCGACAGAGCATTCCGGACCGTATGTGTAGAACACGGTGCAGCTTTTACATATACTGAAATGGTATCTGCAGAAGCTCTTGTCCGGGGAAATAATAAAACCTCAGCACTCATGAACCGTGCAGAAAATGAAAAATCATATGCGGTGCAGATTTTCGGAGGAGAAGGCGAAGTCATGGCAAAAGCAGCACGCATTGTACGTGATAAGACGTCCTGCGAATGTATCGATATAAACTGTGGCTGCCCCGTTCCTAAAATAATCAAAACGGGAGCAGGTTCAGCCCTTACCCGGGATCCAGACAGACTTTACACTGTTACAAAAGCTGTCGTAGATTCCGTAGAAGGTAAAATACCGGTAACCGTAAAAATACGTTCCGGTTGGGATGCTGAAACAATAACATGGAAGGAAGCAGCAGATGCTGCCCTTAGTGCAGGCATTTCTGCCATAACGATACATCCGCGTACACGTGCACAGGGTTACGAAGGAAAAGCAGACTGGGCAATAATGAAGGAGCTTGTCACCCGCATCGCCGGCCGTATACCCGTATTCGGTTCGGGAGATCTTTTTACACCGGAAGATGCACAGGCAATGATCAGTCAGACAGGATGTAGTGCTGTTATGTTCGCGAGGGGAGCTATGGGAAACCCATTCATTTTCACAGAAACAAAACAACTGTTAGAGACAGGTGTATATAGCATAGTCAACACAGAAGAACGCATCCAGACCGGATTTCGTGAACTTTCTCTGCTGATCAACGATCTCGGAGAAGAATATGCATGTAAAGAAATGCGGAAAAGGTTTTGTGCATACACAAAAGGTATTAAAGGAAGTGCAGAAATCAGACTGCAGCTGGTACATGCTTCGACTTCTGCAGATTATCACAGAATATTGAACACTATTCAATATTATTCATAGTATTGAATAGATAAAGATGTAAGGCTAGAATAGTATATGTTTTTTTTACAGGCTATTGCAGATTTCTTTGAATCAATCTTCAATAAATCTTCTCCTGAAGTACAGAAACGTATGCAGATTAAAAAACTGGAAACTGACATCCGTACATTCCAGCCTGTGCTGTATCGGAACGGTAATCTTTTACCGAATTTCGGAGAAGCAATCAAAATCCTGTCCATTAATTCAAAACCACTCGACGATTTATTTTCGACAACCATCGGAGGTAATGATATTCCCCGGCGGCAACGCTTTGAGGCACAACTGGTTCTTACAGGTTTCACAATAGAAGAACAACAAAACGTTGAATCTCTTTTATACCAAAACAGAAAAACAGCAGTACAGTCTTCGGACCAACCTGAAAACTATATTTTTGAACGGCAGCACCGGATACTTGATAAAATCATAAAATCGTTAAATGGAGATTCCTTCAAACGGATGGACAAAGATATTACAGCCGTTCATCAGCTTGCAGATTTATGTAAATTCAATTTTATTGCTATTCTCCAAATATTTGATAATAATTTCTCAACTGTTGATATTTCATACGAATCATCGTATCAGGAAATTCCACTTGCCCGTATCGGCAACACACTTGAAGATTTATACTATCAGGCTGCAGGTTTAAACATTAACAGGGCAGTTGCAAATGCTGTATTAGCACTTGCGCAGCTCAAAAACAATGGGACACTTTCTTCGCAGCGAAGTAGAAACTATATCGAAAATATAAAAAAAATCGCATATGTCCTTACACACATTCTCCCGCCGGATCACCTTCTGGCATTGATACGGGTCTACAAAGAGAGCCCTGGATATATGCCTAAAACAGCGGAGTATCATGAATCAGCCAGGCAGAATTTTGCAAACAGGTTACAGCAGCAGTATCATGCAGATGAGCAGCGGATTAAGACGGAAATAAAAGACCAACGGATAGGCAGTGAACTTCAAAAATTATTTAATGGGGCACCGCTGGCAATACTGAACGGTTACGATAACAGCATGAATGATAAATTACAGACAAATTCCGCGCTTGCATTCTCGTGGATTACACCACTGCAAATCCTGAAGACGTTTCTGCAGTTCTATTTACCGGAATCGATACAGTCTCTTATAAATGATATAGTAGTAGAAGGTTTTTTTAATAATTCTGCGCGCAAGACGAAATTTGCAGCTGTCGTCTATTCAGCTCTTGAATGTCCGGAAATGATTCAGAGTTTTGAGGATTCATTTAAACGTGGAAAACAAAATGATGTCTCTGTCCTGGAAGGATACATACGAGACAGCCACAAAGACTCAGATTTTTACGGTAAAATGGAAACTATGGTTGAAAAAGCAAATAATGCTGCACAAAAACTTGTCCAGGAAGAAACGAATCATCTGAACGGGCTTTATATCGAGCTGGGGGAACTCCTTGCTGACGCAAAAAAACCGACATCGGAAATCATTTCAAATCTTAAAGTACTTATGATGTCATCCCGAAACAGGGACAATACAGACATGCTTGAACGGCAGTATCCAAATTGGGAAATATTCTTTGAGATTATGAAAAATTATGCTATAATTACTACCATAAAAGAGATAAATTCATGAGCAGAACATCGAAAAAGGAAAATGCATGCGATCCACAAATGCTGGAACTCACAACGCAATATGAAAAGAAAATTTATGATCTTGAACAACTTCTTGATATTTCCCAGTCATTCTGCTCAACGCTGGAATTTTCAAAACTTCTTGAATCGATCGTTTATATATGCATGGCACAAATGCATGTTCTCGGTGCCGGTATTTTTGTGCGCAATAATGATATGGAATCCGATGAATTCATCCTTGAAACGAACCATAGTGACTTAAATTTCGATCCTAAAACAAAGTTTAAAATACCCGGTTGCCATCCGATTGTTGCACAATTATACAGCGAAAAACGTGCAATCTCGCTTGAATATCTTAAAAACCAGGTACCGGCAGACACAGACTTAAGTGTAATAGAATCGCTTCATCCGACACTTCTTGTACCGCTTATCCAAAAAAACAACATGAACGGAATCCTCTTTCTGGGAGAAAGGATTATTTTTGACGGTATAACAGATTACACCGAATATGAAAAAGAGCAGATCATGTCCATCGCTACGCTCGCTTCGCTTGCAATAAATAATGCAGCGCTTGTTGAACGGTCCTCTACAGATATGATGACAAAACTTAAGCTAAAATACTACTTCTTTAATGTGCTCGGTGACAAACTTGATGCCGCATTTGTTCAAAAAACTCCGATTGCCGTACTTATGTTTGATATAGATTTTTTCAAAAAATTCAATGACACATACGGGCATGAATGCGGTGACTATGTTCTGATTCAAGTCGCCTCGCTTATCAAGACAGGTTTACGGGAAGAGGATCTTGCCAGCCGCTACGGTGGAGAAGAATTCACTGTCCTGCTTGACAATACTCCAAAAGAACAGGCAATGTTAGTTGCCGAACGTATCCGTTCAACAATCGAAAATTTCGATTTTCAGTTCAACAATCAGCATCTGCATGTAACAATCTCCGGAGGTGTTGCCATATTTGACCGGGACTTGAACCCGGTCATTATGCCGAAACGACTTGTAAATCAGGCTGATCAGGGCTTATATATGTCAAAAAACAGTGGCCGCAATAAAATAACCTATGCAGATCCTGCCCTGATTAAAGACTGCTCCGAAGAATTCGAATGAAAACAGGAGTTGTCTTCCGTAAACCATTCAAATATACAAATATTCATATTACACTGTATCTTGCAGCAGTGAATGTACTTATCTATGTTATTACATTATTGTTCCCTGAACTTCAAACAATTCTATGTCTTTATCCGCCGGCATTTATTTACCGGAAAATGTACTGGCAGATAATCACATATATGTTCGTACATGGAAATTTAGAACATATTTTCTTTAATATGTTCGGATTGATTATGTTCGGACTTGCTGTTGAAAGAGTCATCGGCTCAAAAGAATTTTTACTGTATTACCTTATATGCGGAACCGTCAGCGGAGCGCTCTCGCTCGGGGTATTCATTCTTACCGGACATTACAATGTCGCACTCATCGGTGCAAGCGGTGCTGTATATGCAGTACTCTTTGCTTTTGCCGTTGTTTATCCACGCTCAAAAATTTATTTCTGGGGTATAATTCCAATCCCTTCGCCTGTTCTTGTAATTGTATATGCAGTAATCGAACTTGTAAGCCAGCTCGCAGGATTTAACGGGGGTGTTGCGCATATAACACATCTGTTCGGACTTGCGGCAGCTTATTTGTATTTTGTCATCAGGGCAGGAGTAAATCCTGTATATATATGGAAAAACGCATACAAAAACTGATAATCTGCTGTACGTTACTCATCACAGCGGAAATATGTACATCTCAGACTCCATCCGTAATCGAACACATACGCATACCTTTATGGGCAGAAACAGACGCATATCCCGAACTTGCAGAGGCGCAGAATACATCTGCAGGAATATATGATTATCCGGTAAAACGACTCAAAATGCTTGCTCCGTTTCTCATCACAGGAATGGTATATGGGTGGAATTTCACCTACACACCATCTGATAAACTACGCAGTGTTAAAGAATTTTTTGATTTTTCGTACATTCAGCCGCTCGGCAGTTCCGAGAAAGCCATATCCTATACAGACCCCTGGATACAGGACGGAAAGTTTAACTGCTGGGTTGAATTTACACGTACACAGCAGATGCTCAGGGACTACGCCCTTTGGTCTTCAATCACTAATCCCGTAATCAGTGGGAAAGGATATGGAAAAATCGAAAATGGATTCGACGGTATAACTGATGCAGCACAAGAAGCTTTAAAAGATGCTGTCCGCAGCTATTTCCGGGGTAGAATCAAGAATAAACCAAAGGAAATTACTGGAAAAGTTCTCATCAAAAACCAGCCGTCCATTGGAATAGATGCCGGACGGTATATGGTTCAACTTGATTTTTTTCTGGAAACTGATAGAATGATAACGTATACCCAGTATTAGAGAAATTTTGGAGGACTTATGAAAAAGACCATCGCTATACTTGCCTGCCTGCTTTTTGCAGCCGGCATAACTTTTGCACAGGATGCAGGAACCAATACAACTGCACCAGCAGCTGCTAATACTCCGGCACCGGCCGCGTCAACAGATAAAACTTTACCATCATCTCCTGATGAATCTTACAATAACAAAGGATTCGATGATAAAACAATGCGCGTCATTGTTCCTGAAAATCAACATACAACAGATAAGACTGCAAGTGTAAAAATTGAATATACACCGATGTATGACGAAGTACGTATTTACTATACCTGTATGTATGTAACGTATGACAAAGGGGAAGCTATGAATACAGTCATAGCCTGTCTGGAAGATTTTATGAAAGAAAATCAGTATTATCATTATACATATCTTTCCCGTGACCGTGAAAAATACTTTAAAAACGACCGTGGATACAGCATGGCACAGTATATGTCATACGTAAAATTCTCCCGGTAGTAGTGGACTAATATAAATGGATATCTCTAACATCATCAAAAATCTGCATCCGCTTGAAATAAAAGTACTGCTGAAATATTCTCAAAAAGACGATTTAACCTCAGAAAAGCTTCAGAAAGAACTTGGTTATAAAGAAGGCCATGCTAATCAGGCTTTTTCATGGCTTACAGGAAAAGAGCTTGTCTCCGAAACAAAACGGACACAGCATACCTATTATGAAATCACAGACTTGGGACGCATACTTGCAAAAGACGGTACCGTTGAAGAACGTTTTGTAAAATATATTAAAGAACATGGTGCACAGATGCTGCCCATAATAGCAGGCGCGCTGAAAATAGATAATAAAGATATTGGAAGCGCATTCGGGCAGCTTGCAAAAGACGGTGTTCTCAAAATGAACAGCGATAAACAGGCCGAAGCAACAGGTAAAGCACTCCCCAAACGAATCAGTATCGTTTCCGGTCTGTTAAAAAAAGCAGCTGCCTCTGAAAACGGTCAGCTGGACAAAGAAAATCTTTCTGCAGAAGAGCAGGAAACAATCGGAGGACTTGCAAAAAAGCGGGGAGCTGCAGACAGTCCGTTCAAAGTTATTGAACGCGAAACAGTCACCTACAGACTGACAGAGGCATACAGTAAAGTAGTTGAGATGCTCAAAAAAGCAGGAATCACCGGTAATGAAATCGGTGAAGTTACGCCGCAGATGCTGTCGTCAGGTGAATGGAAAAACGGCACTTTCAGAAGCTACAACATTAACATTCCTCCGGCACGTATTATTCCGGGCCGGACGAACCCGTATGTGCAGTTCCTTGAATCCGTTAAAGACAAGCTTTGTTCTCTGGGCTTTCAGGAATTCGATGGTCCTCTTGTAGAGACTGAATTCTGGAACGGAGACGCGCTGTTTATGCCGCAGTTCCATGCAGCCAGAGACATCCATGATGTTTACCGCCTCAAAAATCCGACACATGCAAAAGTGATAGAAGAACCGTATCTTTCAAATGTACGTAATGTACATGAAAACGGTGGTAATACAGGAAGCAGGGGATGGAACTATAAATTTGATACAGAATTCACCCGGCGTCTTATTCTCCGCAGTCAGGGTACGGTATTATCCGCACATCAGTTGCACAAAGCAGAAATTCCCGGAAAATACTTCGGCATTGTCCGCTGCTTCCGTTACGACAAAGTCGACGCAACACATTTGAGCGACTTTTATCAGACAGAGGGAATTGTACTGGGAAAAGACGTGAATCTGAAAACGCTGCTTGGTTTTTTGAAGATGTTTGCAACAGAAATTGCAGGTGCTACGGAAGTAAAATATGTACCGGGATATTTCCCGTTTACAGAACCATCCATTGAGGTTCATATAAAACACCCGGTACTTGGCTGGTTTGAGCTGGGAGGATCCGGTATTTTCCGGCCTGAGGTCACAAAAGCTATGGGTATTGATGTCCCTGTTCTTGCATGGGGTATAGGTATTGACCGGATGGCGCTTATGGCGCTCGGTCTTAACGATCTAAGGGAACTGTTCTGTGAAGATATTGAACAGGTTCGTCTGCGTAAAGCAAAATTTTAAATCAGCCTGATATAAAAAAGCTGCCGGATAAAGGCAGCTTTTTTATGCTCTGAAAGATACAGTTCATTTCACTGCATAAAACATAAATCTGTTCGTTATTACGTAATTCACTTAGATTCTACATCATCACATGCGACAATATCCGCGCCTGTGTTCAATATATCCTCGTACAAAACGTCACCTGTTTTAACAGGCGCTTTTACGGAAATTCTCCGTATCACCTGCATGCAGGCAAGCTGTAAATCACGAGGTACTTCGATTTTCGATTTTGCCGCTACAAGGCAGCGTATCCCGCCTCTGACCGCAACAGTGCACGTAAGTGTTCTGGTCGGATTTGTCAATTCTTTCTGTGCATACGCTTCTCCGCGGGGGCATGTATTACCGGTTACGGAATACGCGGGTATCTCCCCCGTTTCCTGTATTCGTGTTACTTCAAGCTGGCACCCCATCGGGCAGATAATGCACGTCATAGTTTTTCTTTCGTTTATTTCCATAAGATCAGTCTATCATGTCCTCCGGTGTTTCGATTGAAACCGTAAGCAGCCCCGTCACGTTCACCAATGCAGATGCAGGGATATCTGCTGTCTGCATCTCTCCCGGACGGACTATACGCACCTTCTTCATATAAATTCGGTCATTTCCGCTGTAGATGAAAATCGTTACATTTCGGTATACATCAGTACTGCGGAACATAATCTGTATTTTGGGAATTTCAGAAGCCCCCTCTCGTATCTCCTGAATCACGGCTTTAAATGCATCGTCAACTTCTATCTGCTGTGGTACCGTATAACGGACACGATTGCCGGGACACACAGGAATAATAACGGGAGCCTGACTGTTTACTGCAGGTTCATGACACGGAACAGAACGAAATACACCTTCTGCTGCAACAGCATATTCTGCAGCACATCTTCCGGCAAGCAGACTGGAGTTCGTCACGAAATCCACAAGGTCGTGCACATGGACTGCGTTCCCGCATGCAAAAATACCTGGGATAGAAGTTTCCATCCGCTGATTAACAGACGGACCTTTCGTCACAGGATCCATATGGATGCCCGTCCCTGCACACACTTCATTCTCAGGAATAAGACCAACTGAAAGAAGCAGCGTATCGCATGCAATAAATTCTTCTGTTCCGGCGACAGGTATTCTGTTTGCATCAACTTTTGCAATCGTGACTCCCTGAACCCGGTCACGCCCATGAATCTCCGTAACAGTCGTACTGAGCTTAAGGGGAATATGAAAATTCTCAAGACACTGTGTTATATTTCTACTCAGTCCGGCCGAATACGGCATAACTTCGCATACAAGCTTTACATCGCAGCCTTCAAGAGTCAAACGCCGGGCCATAATAAGACCTATATCTCCGGAACCGAGTATAACAATTTTTCTACCGGGCAGGTAACCGTCGATATTGACGAAACGCTGAGCTGAACCAGCTGTAAAAATTCCTGCAGGCCGGGTACCCGGAATAACAAGAGCCCCGCGTGTACGTTCGCGGCATCCTGTAGCGAGGATCACTGAATAAGTACGAAGGAACATAAGACCATCCGTAGAATTCATTGCAGTAACCACATGTTCCGTACCGTCTGCCCCAAAAGTAACGGTAAGACCGGCTTCTCCAAAATCAGCGGCCTTGTCAATTGAAACAACCATCGTATTTACTTTATAGTCAATTCCCCTCTTTTTTACCTGTTTTACGAAACGACCTGCATATTCAGGACCTGTAAGTTCTTCTCCAAAATAGTGAAGACCAAAACCATTATGTATGCATTGAAGCAGAATACCCCCCAGTCGAGAATCACGTTCCAGAATGAGCAGTTTTTTTGCTCCATTGTCATACGCCGAAACGGCGGCCGCAAGTCCTGCAGGGCCGCCGCCGACTATTACTGCATCATATATTTTTTCACTCATTCTTCATTTCCTCCGGAGCCGGAGAAAACGCGTGTTTTACCGTCCAGTACAAACGATGTACCTCCCTTTTTTGTCACAGAGGTCATGGGTATATGAGCTTCCCGAGAAAGTATTTCCGTCACACGCGGCGAACAAAAGCCGCTCTGGCACCTCCCCATACCGGCACGGGTACGCCGTTTAATGCCGTCAAGATCACGGGCACCAAGCGGAGAATGAACAGCCTGCACAATTTCTGCTTCGGTCACTGTCTCGCAGCGGCAGATAATCTGACCGTATAATGGATTCTGTTTTATAAGCTGCAGCTTTTTTTTTGTGCCGGCTGGACCAAATGCGACGATCCCTTTACGTTCTTCAATAAAATCAGAACGTTTTTTTGTATCAAGCCCCGCTTTTCCAAGCAGATCCAGCATATATTCTGCTATTGCCGGAGCTGCTGACAGCCCTGGAGAGCAGATTCCGCCGGCAGTAAAAAACCCCTTAACGGCAGAATCTTCCTCTACAATAAAATCATTCACAGGCTGATCAGCATTTCCGCCGGTACCGGCTGTATATGCAACAGCACGAACCCCTGCAAAAGAGTTGATGATATTGCCGCGCGGAATATCAGGAATAGTCAAAGACGCTTTCTCAAGTATATCCGCCTGTGATGATGCTGTCGTTCCTTTGTATTCGTACATATCCGCACTCTGATCGTCGGCGCTCGGTCCTATAAGAATATTACCATCGACAGTCCGGGTAACAAGAACTCCTTTTCCAAGTTCCGTCGGCGTCTGGAACAATACGTGATTCACGAGGGAATAACATTTATTATCAAGCAGGCAGTATTCACCACGACGCTGTTTTATAATAAATCTGCGCGCACCGGCCATTGCACTTATTTTATCTGCTGCAACGCCCGCAGCATTTATGACAAATCGTGCTCTGATATCACCGTGCCCGGTATGAACAATAAAAATGCTTCCGTCTTTTTCGATTTGATGGACTGACGTATTGCGCATAAACTCCGCACCGTTAATAACAGCACTTTCCGCAAACGCCCATGTCGCTTTGTACGGACTCACGATTCCTGCCGTCGGTGAATACAAAGCGGCAAGTGCATTCTGTCCGAGTTTTGGCTCCATTTTATGAAGTTCATCGCTGTCAACAATGCGCAGCTCCTGTACCCCGTTTGCAAACCCTCGTTCAAGAAGCATATCCAGCAGAACTTTCTTTTTCTCATCGAATGCAATAACAAGCGAACCAATTCTTTTGTAGTCAAAATTAAGCTTCTTTGCAAGTTCCGGATATAGAGAACTGCCCCGTACATTGAAACGCGCCATCAATGTCCCCGGTACGGGATCGTATCCTCCGTGAATAATCCCTGAGTTTGCCTTTGAACTACCGCACGACACATCGTTTTCCTTTTCAATAAGTACAACTTTTGCCGTCGTTTTTGTAAGTTCCCGTGCAATACAGGAACCGGTAATACCAGCTCCTATTACCGCAGCATCATACAGCGTATCTGTCATCTGACCTCTAATTCCTAACCCAGTTTTTTGCGTGCTCAACAGCAAGCTTCCATTGACCATACAAACTGTTTCTTTTTGAATTTTCCATCTCCGGTGTAAATATATGATCCATCTTCCAAAAATCAAGGAGTTCTTTTTCATCTTTCCAGTAACCAACCGCAAGTCCTGCAAGAAAAGCAGCTCCGGTTGCTGTCGTCTCTACATTTTTAGGACGATATACGGGTGTATTAAGAATGTCCGACTGGAACTGCATCATGACATCACTTACACACGCTCCTCCGTCGACTTTTACCGACGAAATCGCACAGGCAGCATCTTCTTTCATACATTCAAGTTCATCTTTTACCTGATATGCAATTGCTTCAAGTGCGGCACGACAGATATGAGCTTTATTAACACCACGGGTAAGCCCGACGATCGTACCGCGTGCATACGGATCCCAGTATGGAGCCCCTAATCCCGTAAAAGCAGGTACAAGAATTACACCGTTTGAATCGGGGACACTCTCTGCAAGAAGATCACATTCATGCGCATTTCTTATAAGGCCAAGTTCGTCCCTCAACCATTTTATGACTGCTCCTCCAATAAAAACACTTCCTTCGAGCGCGTAAGTTATTCTTCCGTTCATACCGAGTGCAATTGTCGTCAATAATTTGTGGGTAGACTCTACAGGTACTGTTCCTGTATTCATCAGAAGAAAACAGCCCGTACCGTACGTCGATTTTGTTTCACCTGACTTGTAGCAGCCCTGTCCGAAAAGCGCAGCCTGCTGATCTCCTATAACTGACGCTACAGGAGCCTCAAAACCACAAATATTTTTGTCGGTAGTTGTATACACGCACGAGGAATTTTTGACATCAGGAAGAATGCTGCGTGGAATACCGAGCAGTTTCAAAAGATCATTGTCCCACTGCAGCGTATGAATATTGAAAAGCATCGTTCTGGAGGCATTTGTATAATCAGTAATATGGCATTTTCCACCGCTGAGTTTCCAGACGAGCCATGTGTCAATTGTTCCTGCCAGAAGATCGCCGCTGTCTGCCTTTTTCTTTACCCCCGGAACATTATCGAATATCCATTTGATCTTTGTTCCGGAAAAATAAGCATCGGGAAGCAGGCCTGTCTTTGCACGTATGACATCTCCCTGGCCGTCCATAATAAGTTCGTCTGCCAGTTCTGCTGTTCGCCTGCACTGCCATACAATTGCATGATATACTGGTTTCCCAGTGTGTTTATCCCATAAAACGACAGTTTCGCGCTGATTAGTAATACCGACAGCTGCTATCTGCTCTGGTTCTAAGTGAGCTTTCTGCACAGCTTCCTTAAGAACCGACAACTGACACAGAAACAATTCCTCCGCATCGTGCTCAACCCACCCGGGCTGCGGATAATACTGTTTAAATTCCTGCTGTGCACATGCGATTTTTTTCGCACTTTTATTAAATATAACAGCACGTGACGATGTCGTTCCCTGATCAAGCGCAACGATGTATTTTTTTTCAGGCAAAATAGAACCTCCGGTGTTGCAGATTCTATTTTACCACCGAAATCGTAATCTGGCAAAAAGAAATACCGGCCTTACTGCCGGTATTTCTACATAGTCATTCTCTAAAAAAGATTAGAAAAACAGTTTTATACCACCGGAAATAATAAATCCAGCTTCCGACGGATATCCGCTTTTATCGTCCGCAATATGGTAGTCATAACTTGCATTTTTATTTGCATAGCTGTCATCGTCAAGAACAGTATAATAACTGTAATAAAAACCAACCTCAGAATAAAGCATAACGGGGATCTTGAAGCGCTTTAAGGACCAGTCCGAACCGACTTTTATGACGTGTATCCACTGATACGCACCGTCGTGCAGAAAATACTTTTTCAAATCATCACGACTTCCGTCGCCCAGGATGCAGGGATCAAGTTCTGAATATATGGAACTGCCGTTCACCGCCTGAGAGCCATACTCCGCACCATGCCGTATGAACTGGTATTCAAGATGAGCCGCAAGATTTGCAAGCGGTGATGCTTCGAAGCGGATATTAACCTCGTCGGAATTCGGAGGCAGATAATACCCGATACATTCGCCTGCATTCATATACGATTCGGAAATATAGTGCGTATACCACGGAGTGTAATTGATTGCCTGATGAGTATAGCAGTACGGTTCCACTTTCGAGTACCGGCACGACAACGTAGCAAACGGAAGCCACGGAATACACACTTTTGTTCCAACCTGAGTTGCGTACATATCACGCGTCGCATGGACAAAATCACTGCGCAGCCCGCTCACCGAACTAAGACCATTGAATTCGTCAAGGAAGAGTGATCCCCATATATATCCTATACCGGGATACTGAAGTTTAAGATCAGCAAAAATCGCAATATTGTCGTAATCACCGATATTGTTCTGATAGATTACCGAATTCATAAGCGAGTCAAAATAACCAAGATCAAAACGTTTTGGCCACACGGAAGTCGATCCAAAATCAAAGTGAACATATTTAAAATTAGTTTCAAGCATGGAAATGGAATAGGCATTCTGGAAAAAAGCTGCATTCGAATAATCTGTATAATCGGTGGAACAGCTGTATGCGTCGCCTACTATATATTCGCTGTTCGGAAATTCAAGAATTCCTGTAAGAGAAGAAATGGAAAACCACTTTACGGGAGTAATTTCCGTTTCAAGGGCAAGGAACGGATGCGCATAATTACTCAGAACCAGGCTGGAACCTTCGTCCATAGCCGCCCATTCACGGTAAATCCGTCCGAACCGGACCTGGACTTTGTCATCCAGAATGCCCGCAGTCATTTCAGAATGAATGCCGAAACCTACACCCAGATCGTCACACCACCCGTCAAGCCCGCTTGCGGTCAGGTTCGACAGTTTATACATTGAACCATCCCATCCTTTGAAAAAGGTGTACGGAAAATATGCTTTATTCGCATACGATTTAATATGCCTGCGGCTTGTTTCTACATTAGGATCATAATTTGTAGTATCAGATCCGTTTTTGGCATCATTAGCGATAGTGTCAGTGTACCAGTACGTCCCGATATAGTACTTTCCCAGATTCTGCAGCACTGCTCTTGAGGCATTACCGAACAGACTGAAATCATACGACAAATGATTTCCGACGTCTCCGCGCAGACTGAGTGCAGGCGTTAAAACAAACCCCCACTGATCGTCACCGCTGTCGCTGTACAATCCACCCGACGTAAAAGAGTTGAGTTTGAATGAAAAATCAAAAGTCGTACGTACTTTCCCGGAATTCTCGTAATAATATGCACCGCGCATACGGTCAAGTCCTGGTTTCCGGTCGAATTGTTTCAGTGCATCGGTAAGAATTTCTATTTCCGTATCTTTAAGCAGAGGAACGTCAGATTCATCCGATAATGCAAGAATTTCATTGATTGCTCCAACGACAACTTTTTCCGGATACGGTCTGACGGCAGGAAGCGGACTGCACAGCCCGCGCATCTGAGCCTTATCAAGTATCCCGTACAAAGGGCTGTCGAGCGAAACAGAAGCATATGTCTGCGCCCAAAGCTGAGAAGCAAGCATAAAAAACATACAAACGGACAAAGCGGCGGCAAATATCTTTTTCATAAATACTCCCATAATTATCGTAACGTCATCATGACGGAATTGGCAAATTCAACGCCGCACTGGAAATTATTCTCAATATGGCCGCAGTTTGAAACAAACAAAACAGCCACCTGCGAAGAAAGATTCATCCACGGCAGCATCTGATACGAACCTTTTACGAGCATCCGGTTAGTATATTCCGGTATGCCGGTCGGAGTCAGAGCTTCCGCCAGCGCAATTGCATCGGAATCACTCTTACCGTCTTCCCATGCAACAGACGGATAATACGTATGCCTTCCTTTTGAGTCAAGTTCGTCATCGAACAGATTAAACGAATTCTCTCCCTGAGCCAGAAAAAGATACTGCATTTCAACTGACCATCTGCCGTGCATATCGTATCCGAAACGGAACTGTCCTGCAATCGTATCCGGGCCAAACTGCGTACCGATCCATGTATTTACGTACTCACCCGTAAGTTCATCATGACGCGAACGGTAAAGAGACCATTCCGGATCCTGTTTAATATACAGCCAGGGATTCGTATAAACTCCTTCCAGCCCGATAATCCAGTACCCGCCGGCTTTAGAAGGAAGTTTTGTTTCCTCTCCCAGCTGAAAACCAAGACTGTCAGGAATAGTTTTACCGTATGTATCCTGAGTTTCCCACCACGTCTGGATTTCATTCTGTGCATACAGTCCGTACAGCCGGGTGTATTTCGATACGGCACAGTCAAACGTCAGACCAAAATATGCACACGCACGGGAACCGCCGGGATAGTCCTTTGAACTTCCGTCAGCTGTTGTTTCGTTGTAGCTGCCATATCCTTCCCATGAACCGAACGAATGCATAATCATCAGCGGATTCAAAAAACGTACCTCAAACGGCGCATCAACAAACGTACCTTCAAGAAGGCCTATCTGTATCCATCTGAAAGGATGCACATCAATACGGTGAAGATATAAAAACTGGTTCACGTCAACCTGTACGACATCGCCCGTATAGCGGAACATCGGTGAAAAAAAAGAAATCTGCGCATAACCGTCTGTTTCAAATTTCTGCGAAAGAATAATGCTGTCTGTCTGGGTATTACCAATCGACAACCCTGTTCTTCCGATCTGAAAATTGATGCACGGCTCACCTTTCAGTTCCATACCGGTACTTAAATACGCTGTCCGGGGAAAAGAAAATTCTAAGTCGTTATGCTTAAAAGGAATATTCGTCCAGCTCGAACTGTTGTCCGAAGCATAATAATTCTTCCCTGCAAACAAATCTCCCTCAACCAGTACCGCATCCGCTACATCAAAGAACACAGGAAGTGTTCCAGCATTGTCTTTATAATAATAATGGAACGTCCAGTCTATAGTATCATTCGATTTATAATAAAACTCGGGATTCAGCTGAAGCTCAGCACCGAGCGTAACTGCACCAGACCGTATCTCAATCTGATCTTCACTGTTCAGATAGCAGAGAATGCGTTCATATTCTTTCACGCCGGAAGGAGAGAGCGTATCAGGATCTATCTCTCTAAGATACCTTCGGATTTCAGCAACAGAAAGCGGTGCATTCTGCACGGGACACACACCCCGTTCTTCCGAGGCTACCATCGTCATCGAATCATACAGCCAGTGACCGGCAGGGATAAGTTTCTGCGACGGAAGCGCAAATGCCGCAGAACACAACAATACGAAAAAAATACTCAGAATTTT
>Ga0172378_10002182_pt1 | contig 18253 bp, 16 predicted proteins | sample GrowelOW332metaG_FD_119755 | JGI IMG/M metagenome (GOLD analysis project Ga0172378, IMG submission 119755) | Groundwater microbial communities from an aquifer near a municipal landfill in Southern Ontario, Canada - Pumphouse #3_1 metaG | ecosystem: Environmental > Aquatic > Deep subsurface >... | reverse complement strand
TATCCTGTTGCCTTAAATGTCCTATATTTGCATATTATCCTTAAAAAGGTACGATACATGAAGCAGATATTGTTGACATTGTTCTTTTTGTTGCAGGGCACATTTTTTTATGCCGCGGTGACTGAAGTTTCCGGAGTGGCTAAAGATTATGCAGGAAAAAATATCCAATTGTTGACTTATACGGACAAAATCATAAATGAGATGCGCATCTTGGGCGAAACGACTGTCGATACCTCTGGTGCGTTTTCGTTCTCCGTCAATCTTCATTCTGTCATAGAGGCTTTTATCCCAATGGAACTGTCACGTGGCTTCATCTATCTGGTGCCTGGCAAGTCTTATCGAATTTCGTTGCCGCCTTACGCCGAACGTAGTTTGGCTCAAAAGTTAGATCCTTATTTTGAACCGGACGATTATCTTTTGGATTGCAAGAATCTTGAAAAGGGGGAGTTTAATTATCAGATGATGGAGTTCGAGGATGCTTTCGATTATTATACGATGAAGCATATCACATACGGTGCGGAGCCCGACACTATCAATAAGTCAATCGCCGACTTGCGCCGTATTTTCGCCGATTTGGATGATGATTTCCAGTTTCAGTTTAAGGAATACCGATATCTATTGCTCTCGTCGATGTCGCCCAAAATATCTCCGGATACGCTTATCTCAAGTCTGAACAGGATGGGTGCGGATGTTGCGAATCCTGCTTTTTGGGATGTGTTTAATAACTTGTTTGACGATTTCATCAAACGAGAACGGGATGGAAAAGAAGAGAGTATCTTGTTTGATAACATATTGAAGACTAAAAATATAAAACTATATTTCGGTTTGATAGCCAACCGTTATGGCATAACAGATTCCAATCTGAAGGAGCTGGTGGGCATCAAATTGCTTTATGATTTGGTGAATTCGGGACTCTATGATAGGTTTGAGGTGGTTGAGATGCTTCGTAAGCTGGGAGGAGGCATCTTGTCCGAACAGAATCGGAGTCTGCTTGCAGATGTGGTCGTTAAAGTGTCTATCAATATGATTGGAACTCCTGCTCCTGACTTTGTGGGAATAGATGAAAATGGAAAGGAACGCCGACTGTCTGATTTTAAAGGTAAATATGTCTACGTCAATTTCTGTAATGGACAGATAGAACGAACAAAACGGGATTTGGATGTCTTGTCCAGGTTTAGTGAAACGTATAAAAGTAATATGTTGGTGGTCAATCTTTTCTTATATGACAACCGGAAGGCGTTGAAGAATATGGCGGCTCCTTATAAGGGAAACATGGTATTCTTGAACGCTGGTCAGCCGGATTTGTTAAAGAAGGCGTTTGATTTGAAGAATGTACCTTCATTTATGCTTATAGATAAAAACTCTAATTTTATGCTTACCCAGGGTGCGGAACCTAATGATGAACTTCGACTTTTAATGGAGCGTCTTCTAAAGGAGTGAGTGAGGTACCTAAAGGATTGATAACCTTGACAGGCTCATGTTTCTTGGCTTGTTAGAACTGTCGGGATGAATGGAGATTCCGTACACTCTCATTCGTCAAATGATTTGCCGCCTCTCCTTGCCGCAAGATGTTTTGTTAAGCTAATCTCTTCGTGTCTTCGTGGAAGTGGGTCTCCGTATCCTTCTTGAATAAACTCATTTTTGGTCCCGTCTTTGTGCCGTTTCTGTCTTCTTGCCGTTTCAAAAAACAAAACCATCCTGAAATGTCTTCAGAATGGTTTTGGTATTCAGTAAGGTGTCCTTTTTAATTTTTGACCATCTTATAAGTGGCAGACTGTCCGTTGTATGTTATTTTCACGAAGTACATGCCAGCATTGAGAGATGATGTCTCGAATAAGGAAGATATCTGGTTTGTTATGTCCCTTTTTATCATGACTTTTCCCTCTAAGGAGAGAATCTCGGCAGTCACTTTCCCTTGCCCGTAGTTGCGTTCTATAAGATCAATGGCTATGTAATCGTCAAATCGGGTAGGATATACGAGGAATGAATTCTCTGATATGGATTTCTCTATCTCCTTCTCGCCCGAAAATTCGGAAGGGTCTTTCGCCTGAACCATTCTGGCGATGGCGGCAACAAAAGGTGCGTTGTAGTCGCATCCACCTTCCGTCTCCGTATAAGAGGCTCCGCCTTCGATGATATTCCCGAATACTCCGGTGCCGGAAGGCCCTCCAATCAAACCGCCGCTGGCAAACATGAATTCACAAGTGTTCTTGACTTCGCTTGTGGGATTGTCGTTTCTTCCCATCGCGTTTCTGTGGTGTATCCTATATGTCATGTCGCCTTTGAATCCATGAAGGAATGTGTGGTTGAACTCGTTCTTTCCCAAGACATAATCGATGATGCGCTCGTTGAAGTTTTTTGCTTTGTTGATGTCAAAACTTGTTGTGATGACGCCATCTTCTACCAGTTTGATGAGTAGGGATGCTGCCACCGCACCTCCGCAGGCAAGTTTGTTGGTTCCCCATGTGTTGGAATAGTAGGGGAATCCGTTGGAGTTGGCCTCTGCCTTTTGTAGATGCAGGTTGAACACGTTCTTCTCCAAGAAGCTGGCGAACGAACCACCTTGGCCGTTGTTGGCGCTTGGATCTGCCTTTATGATGTAGTAATAAGAGAAGTCTGTCATAGTGTCCCAAGCTAATGGGGAGTTTGATTCCCATTTTCCGCTGAGATATTGTAGTGCGTCAGCCTTATATTGTGCTTCGCCTGTGAGACGATAGAGTAGGATGGCGGCTAGAGATAGCTCATCTGTCCATTCCGAGTTTGGCGAACCGTAAAATTCAGGGATGGCAGCATGTGCTGACTTGTTCTTCTTCGCAAAATTGTAGGCCTTGATGGCATAAGTCTTGCACTTCTCCTTATAGCTTGCGTCCGGATAATGGATGGACATGAGGGCAAGTGCAGAAGCGTAGTTGGCGGCTTGTGGCCCGCCTTTGTCCGTCGCTGTCCAAACGGGACGCGGGTCGCCTCCGTTGCTGACGGACATGTCCGATTGTTTGGAAGAAGTGACCCATACGTTGTGGTCTCCTCCAAACCCTACGTAATAGACAAACGTGTTGTCGTCTATGAAGGATTTCATAAAATAGTCTGTCGCTATCTTTGCCTCGTCCAACACGTCGGCTATGCCGTTTGGCGATTTGTAGGCGTCGTCGTAGTTGTCCTGAAACGCACCGGGCCAGATGTCGTAGGCTACCAGCAAAGAAACGGCGGCATATCCCATCGTTGTTCCTACTTTAATGTGGTCTCCACAGTCATGCCAGCCTCCTGTCAGGTCATAGTTCCCGTTTCCGCCTCCGTTGACCGAACCTTGACCGTCCTTCGTGTGACAGTACTTCTTTGTCACTCCTGAGTTGTTCATCAACATCCAGTTGTTCGTGTTCCCGCAACGCTGGCCTCCGAAAAATTTCAGTCCCATGTTGAGCGCCTCCCTGTAGTCTGATGCGGAGTATGCGTCCGTATATGAACTAAAGTCATAAGCGTAGGCCGAAGTGGCACCCATCATCGAACCCAATAGTAATGTGTAAATTTTTTTGTTCATTCGTTGTCGTTATAAGATGATTGTTCTTCTTGTTTTATGAATCTCCTTTCCCCTTTTTATGTCTAGTTGAACGTATGGAAACGAAGATGACCTTGTTATTCTTTTCCGTTATGTGGATTGATAATTTGATGAACCCCCTGTTCCCGATGTGTGATTTCAACCTCAACGCCAAACTTCTTTGCGATATGTTCGGCGGTGTGTTGGGCGGAATAGACGGAACGATGCTGACCTCCCGTACATCCGAAGGAGAACATCAGATGGGTGAACCCTCTCTCTATGAATCGGGCTACATGGGCATCTGCCAAAGAGTAAACGTTATCTAAAAAGTGCAATATCTCACCGTCTGACTCTAGAAAGTCGATGACGTTCTTGTCCAGTCCCGTCGATGTTTTGTATTGTATGTATCGCCCCGGATTGTGGACGCCTCTGCAATCAAATACATATCCGCCACCATTCCCGCTTTCGTCTACGGGAATCCCTTTCTTATACGAAAAACTAAACACTTGCACCTTTAACGGAGCTTGTTCGTTTGGAGTCTTTGGCATCTGGAGGTCTGGCAGTTCGGTGATGTTTGCCAGCACCTCTGTCAGATACGGATATTCCGGATAACCGCCAGCAAGCAGACTCTTCAGGTTGTTGACCGCAAAAGGAATACTTTCGATGAAATGGGGTTTCTTTTCGAATATTCCACGGAATCCGTATGCGCCTAGAACCTGCATGGTTCGAAATAAAACGAAGTGACGTAACCTTTTCCTGAATAGGTCCTCGTCTATATCTGCGAATCGTTTCACCGCATTTAAGTAGGTTCGGATTAACTTTTCCCTCAATTCATCGGAGAAGTTGGCCTTTGCTTGCCATGCAAAAGATGCTATGTCATAATAGATAGGGCCCTTTCTGCCTCCCTGAAAATCGATGAAATGGGGCTCCCCGTTTTTAATCATGACATTGCGCGACTGGAAATCACGGTATAGGAAGGTGTCCGATTTGTCTCCTAAAAGGAGTCCGCACATTCTTTCAAAGTCGTCTTCTAACTTCGTTTCGGAGAAATCGATTTTCAAGAGTTTTAGGAATGAATATTTAAAGTAATTCAGATCCCATAGGATGCTGCGTTTGTCGAATGATGGAAGTGGGTAGCAGACTGAGAAGTCAAGGCCTTTTGCTCCGGAAAATTGAATCTCTGGTAATTTTCCCATCGTTTGACATATCATAGATTCCTCCTCTTCCGAAAATTTTCCTTCCGAAATTCCTTTTGAGATATATTGAAAGAGGGAGGTGTCTCCTAAATCTTCCTGCAAGTATCGGCGGTGATCTTTAGATACGGCGTATACGCGAGGTGTGGGCAGATTTTTCTCTTCGAAATGCTTGGCTAATGCGATGAAAGCCTCGTTTTCTTCGATGCTTTCGCCTAACACACCGATAAGGCTCTTGTCGGAAGACGTAAACCTGTAATAGATACGGTTGGATCCTTCTCCCTTTATCTTTGTGCAAGTTGGATTTTTTTGTCCCGTATATTCTTCGAAAAGAGAAATTAATTCTGTCATTTTATTTTTCTGCTTTTGATGTCTGTTCTCCAATTACAAAGATATAAGATGGCTCTTGAATATATCGAAACAGTAGCTTTGAAAAATCACAGAACTTCGTTATATCTCAAAAAAAAAGCCTTCTCGAAAAGAGAGGCTTTCGCAAAATGAAGGTGGAGCATAGCGGACTCGAACCGCTCACCTCAACACTGCCAGTGTTGCGCTCTAGCCAGATGAGCTAATGCCCCGTCATTATTTGGAAACAAAGATAATGGAATCTTCTAAAAATAATGCTATTTTTGCAGAAAAAGATTGAAGTTATGATCGTTTTTAATACCACCTATTTGGTTTCCGCTGAGATTCATGATACTTGGTTGCAGTGGATTACGTGCCAGTACATTCCTGATATGTTGTCTACTCAATGCTTTGCGGAGCCGAGATTGTTCAAGGTCTTGGTGGAGGAGACGGAAGGCATCACCTACTCGTTGCAGTTTTCTGCCCGGACGGTGGCGCAGGTCAGAGAGTGGCAGAATAAGCATAAGGAGAGGCAGGAGTCCCAACAGAAGGATATGTTTGGAGAGTCGGTGCTGTTTTTCTCTACTTATCTGAAGGAGATTGTTTGAGTGATGGAATGTCGAGAGGAAGAGTTGGAGACTTTGTCTTCTGCTGTCTTTCGGAAAGTTAATTAATCGGAGATGAATGTTACTGAATGTGCGAAGGAGGTCATAAATGCTCGTGACCGAATTATTTTGGGTGTCGATCCCGGTACCAATGTGATGGGATATGGACTTCTGAAAATAACGGGGAACAAACCTAGTCTTATGTTGATGGGCGTCCTTGATTTGAAACAATATACGGACCCTTATATAAAACTGAACAAGATATTTCTTCGCACGTTGGAACTGGTGGATGATTATCATCCGGATGAATTCGCGATAGAATCGCAGTTTTTTGGCAAGAATGTGCAGTCGATGCTGAAGTTGGGACGTGCCCAGGGTGTGGCTATTTCTGCGGCCTTGTATCGGGGTGTGCAGGTAAACGAATATGCACCGTTGAAAATCAAAATGGCAATTACGGGCAATGGTATGGCTTCCAAGGAACAGGTGGCCGAGATGCTACGAAAGTATCTCCATATCCCTACGGAACAGATGCTCCCGCAATTGGATGCGACGGATGGATTGGCGGCTGCCCTTTGCCATTTCTTCCAATGTAAGACATTGGGAAAGGAGAAGAAATTTAATAGCTGGAAAGATTTTGCTTCTAAAAACGAGAAAAGAGTGACTGGCTTAACCGCACGAAAAGAAAGTTCGGTAAAAGAAAGAATGTCTAAAAAGACGGAAGAAGGAGAAGATTGACGGCGATGTTTTGTCTGGTTGTCAAATATTGCTATTTTTGCGCTTGAAAAGGCTGGCTTCTAAAAGCCGCATGAATATGTCTATTTTAAAAGAGAAAAAATGGAAGAAAAAGAGGAAATGAACATTTTTTTGATGTTCAATAAGTTAGGCCGGTGTGTGCTTTCCATCATAAAGGAGTTGTGCTCGTACATGGGCTTCCTTCTGAGAAAAACGTTTAAGTATAAATGGTTGTTACTGTTGTTTTGGTTGGCCGCTATAGGTTACTCTTTATTTCAGACCACTGGATCCAGAAAAATATATGAAGGTGACATGATTCTTTCCATCCATGATGGCAGCTCCTCTTTTTATGCGGATATGCTATCTACCTTGGATAAATATGTGAAGGATAAAGATTCCGAAGGATTGGCTGCTGCCCTGGATATTCCGGATACGCTGGCAATGAAGGTGAGGTATATAAAGCCTCATTTCTTGATTGATGTGAATAAGGACTCCATCTATGACATGGTGGACTATTCTGACAAGTATGAAGCTTCTGATAGCGTCTATGTTAGGATGAAAGATGGAATCAATGTCACTCTAGGAATGGGAGATGTCCGTTCTTTTCCCGCTATGGAGACGGCTCTCGTTTCCTATTTTATGAGAAATAGATATCTTCAGGATCTGAATATGTCGAGAATTTCATATCTCGATGAAATGGAGAAATCTTTGAAAAAAGATTTGGTTGAACTGGACAGCCTTCAACGTTTGGAGTATTTCGAAAGAAGCACGAATGGCGTGAATATTCTGAAAGATTTGAAAATCAATACGGACAAACAGATGTTTTATTTCAACAAGGAGGATATCCTGAAAAAGAAGAAATCTGTCTCTGGAGATTTATTGTCGAAGGCGGAGGTCGTTTCCGTGTCTAAATCATACCAACCTACTTTTAAATCGGTCAATTCGAAGATTAAGGTGGCTTTTGGAAATTGTTTGAAGGCATATTTGCTGTTCTTGATTGTTGCTTTGCTTTTCGATTATAGAAAATCTATTCTGGACTATCTGAATAGGAATTAGATTTAATAAACTGAATATGAACGGGAGCGGAGATGATTTTGCTCCCGTTTTTTTTGTTTTAGAAAAGTGTTCGGAAATAGCCATTTGAAATCTATCTTTAAAAATTACAAAAATCAAACAGAATGAACCTTTTAGCATAATTATTTTTTATAATTTTGTGACTTCATGGGGTGATGCGGAATGTCTTGATTTTTTTGTAAAAAATGTTCGTGTTGTCATGCAGGTCGCATAATTGTAGATTTGAATTAAAAATAAGCGAAATATATGGATTTTATTAGTAATCTGTTCCTAGGAACTGGTGTCGGTTCCATCCTTGTGTATCTGTGCCTTACGGCGGCGATAGGCATCTATGTGGGCAAATTGGGAATAAAGGGAGTGAAGCTGGGCATCGCGGGTGTGCTGTTTATGGGAATCTTGTTTTCCCATTTCAAAGGTCAGGCGGGCAGTGAACCTCTTAATCCGGAAATCCTTCATTTTATAAAAGAGTTCGGACTGATTCTCTTTATCTATGCAATCGGTGTGGATGTGGGGCCGAGATTCGTCAGCTCCTTCCGCAATGATGGTATGACGATGAACTTGATGGCCTGTGCCATATGTGTGCTCGGTACGCTTATCGCTTTGGGCTTCTATTTGTTTGCTCATGTTGATCCGGCTGTGATAACCGGGGTGTTGTGTGGTGCGGTCACTAATACTCCCGGACTGGGTGCGGCCCAGCAGGCGTTGGGTTCCAACCCGGCGGCGATCAATCAGGCGGGCATGGCTTATGCGGTGGCTTATCCGTTCGGAGTTATAGGTATCATCTTGACGATGATTATTGTTCGTGTTATTTTCCGAATAAAGATCGATGCGGAAGCATCCGATTACAATAACAAATTGGACAAGAACAGAACACAAAAGTTGGAAAGCGTGGAGATTACGGTCAGTAATCCGAATCTTTTCGGTCAGAAAATATCTTACATAAAGGCTTTGGTGGAAAATGAGTTGGCTATCTCCAGAATACAAAGGGGAGAATCCTTCGTGGTGGCTTCTGAAGACGAAACATTGCAGGAGGGCGACGTTATTTTTGGCGTCTCTTCAACTGAACATATAGCCAAACTGAGGATGAAAATTGGTAATGTGGAGATTGGCATGAAGAAAGACGTTTCCGGTGCATTGGCTATGTTTAATGTGCTGGTCACAAACCGTAAACTGGCAGGGAAGACAATAGAACAGATAGGTATCTATCGAAGGTATGATGCCAATATCACCCGAATATTCCGTGCCGGTATGGAAATCCTTCCTACCAAAAACACGACGATAGAATTGGGAGATACGCTTCGAATCGTAGGAAAGAGGGAACTCCTTTCCGATATACAGAAAGAAATAGGAAATTCAGTGCGAGAGCTTGCCATCCCCAATACGATTCCTATTTTTCTTGGAATCTTCTTGGGCGTGGTGTTGGGTAGCATACCTATTGCCATCCCTGGACTTCCGGTTCCTGCCAAATTGGGGTTGGCCGGAGGCCCGCTCATCGTGGCGTTGATACTCGGACATAAGGGAAGGATAGGCAAGTTGGATTTCTATATGACTCCGGGTGCCAACATGATGTTGAGGGAGTTGGGTATTATTCTCTTCTTGTCGTGCGTTGGCCTTTCGTCGGGCACTAACTTTGTGAACACGATATCTGGCGGTGGTTACGTTTGGATGCTTTACGGTGCCATGATTACGTTCGTACCGATTTTTTTGGTGTCTGTCGTGGCAAGGTTGATGAAGTTCAATTATCTGAAGATTTGCGGAATAGTATCCGGTTCGATGACAGATCCACCAGCATTGGAGTATGCCAATTCGTTGGCTCCCATCCAGGCGCAGTCCACGGCATATGCGACGGTTTATCCGCTCACCATGTTTTTGAGGATATTGTTGGCGCAGGTTCTTATTTTGGCCATAGCATGATGCCGTGACCTGATATTTTTTGATTTTCTTATGGAAGGTTGAAAAATAAACGCTATATTTGCAGCCGATTTAAAAACTAAATAAATATATCATGTATTTAAATTCTGAAATAAAGAAACAGATCTTCGAGAATCACGGAAAGTCTAATACCGATACTGGGTCAGCTGAATCTCAGATAGCGTTATTCTCTTTCCGTATCTCGCATTTGACTGAGCACATGAAGTCAAATAAAAAGGATCATAACACTTCAAGATCTCTTAAAATGCTAGTAGGAAAGCGTCGTAGAATGCTTGACTATTTGAAGGATCGTGATATCGAAAGATATCGTGCAATCATCAAGGCTCTTAACCTTAGAAAGTAAGAGGTCGTTAGGTCGTTTAGGAAGGCGGATGCTTAGGTGTCCGCCTTTTTTTTGCCCATTTTTTTGAATAGGATGGAAAATGAATGCAATGCAGTCGGATCCGGATGGTTGTTTCCCGTTTGGGGATGGTGTGCGTTTGTTGATGCGGAAGTCCGCATCTATGTGGTGGGGCGCTGATGAAATCTCTTTTGGCATTTGCTTGTTGTGAACTCGGATTAATACGGAATAAAGTGTTATCTTTGCAGCGTATTTGTCTAATATGGATCCTAAATGCCAACGGAAGCACTTATAACGCAAGATTCGTCCACAGTTCCGGAAAGGGAGCTTGTAAGTCTGGATAGCCTTTCTCTGCAAGGTGATGATTTGCTGGTGGATTCCACTGCTTATTATTCGTTCGCGCAACCCTATTATAGAGTTTCCCTCTATATGGATTCCATTCCGGATGAGTCTTTGTTCGTGAGTCGTCCGGTCGATTACCAACGTCTGGTCAACCATACGGAGGGTTATCGGGTTTTGGAGATGATCGCAGCAGATTATAAGAAGGAGCATGTGCAATTTCCTTCTAAAGATGGTGTACCACTGCAAGTTAATGTTCAGATGCAGATGTGGTTCACTCCATTCGTTTTTCTGATGTTTGTCTTGTATGTAGTTGGCTTGGCGTTTAGTCGGCATACCTTTTGGCGGGAGATGAAGGGATTGCTCTTGCCTTCGTTTGAAGATGCTTTTTATGGAAATACAGCAAAGGAGGAATTTCAAAACAAGGTTTTCCTTTTCTTCCTGTCGGTGATCAATGTCTCCTTGTTTGTCTATTTTTGTTTTAACGGGGAAGGAACATTGTCTGTAAATTATCCGTTTGTGTTGGCTATGTTTGCTGTCTCTGTACTGATGTTCTATTTGCTTAAAATATTACTTCTCAGACTGATATGTTTCACTTTCTTTGATTCAAAAACATATATAAAGGTAGAAAGGACGTTCTTGCTCATCCGTTCGATGTCAGGAATGTGTTTGATACCAGTCTTGTTGATTGCCGCATATTCTCCATCCGTATTGCTGATCCCTTCCCTCTATGTCGGAGTGGCGATGTATGCGTTGTTGGAGTTCATTTATTTGTTAAAAATGGTGTCGCTTTTTTTCAAAGGTACATTTTCGATATTCTATTTGATTTTGTATCTTTGCACCGTTGAGATTTTGCCAGTTATAGCCCTTGTTTTCGGGCTTTCTTATATGTTAAAGGCTTAATTTTTGTCAAAATGTCTAAGATAAAAAGTATTTTGGTATCGCAGCCCCAGCCGACTTCAGAGAAGTCGCCCTATTTCGACATCTGTGAAAAATATGGTGTCAAAATAGATTTCAGACCGTTTATAAAGGTAGAACCAATAATGGCCAAGGATTTCAGACAGCAGAAGGTGTCTATTCTTGATCATTCTGCCATCGTTTTTACGGCGAAAGCTGCTATCGACCATTTTTTCAGATTGTGCGAGGAGATGCGTGTCACGATTCCGGAGAGTATGAAATATTTCTGCGTCTCAGAGGCTGTCGCGCTTTATCTGCAGAAATACATACAATACAGGAAACGTAAAATCTTTTTTGGAGCTACCAATAAGATTGAAGATTTGATGATTGTGATTAATAAGCATATTGATGAAAAGTTCCTGATTGCGGTTTCTGATGTGTATGATTTGAACAAATCGGTTTCCGAAGACCATAAAAACGACATCATCGCCTTGATGGATAAAAGTAAGGCTGTCTATACGAAGGCTGTCTGCTATAAGACGGTGAGTGCCGATTTCACCCAAGACAAGGATTTCAATTATGATATGTTGGTCTTTTTCAGCCCTTCCGGAATCAATTCTCTTTTCAAGAATTTCCCTAATTTTGATCAGGGAGAGGTGAAGATTGGCTGTTTGGGAGCGACGACGGCTAAGGCGGCCAAGGATGCCGGGCTGCGTGTCGATATTGAGGCTCCAACTCCTGTGGCTCCTTCTATGGCGGCCGCTATGGAACTGTACATTAAGGAATACAATAAAAAGAAATAATAATATTTCTCTGACCGGGGAAGTGTCCGAAAGTGGAGAAGGTGTTATGGATGACCTTTCTTCTGTTGACAGGCTCGTCTGACTTTCGGATACTTTCTCTTTTTTTTATTCGGATTTGTCCGTTCGCTTAATTTGATCGAGATGTTATATAGAAACACATTCCCTAAGGCGGAACATCTGTGCGGTAAAACTTCGGTGGATAAGCTTTTCACGGAGGGGAAATCGTTCTTGAGCTATCCTTTGCGGATTGTTTTCTGCCTGTCTGACAAGACTGATGTGCCCGTGCGTTGCCTGATGGCGGCGCCTAAGAGACGGTTTAAACATGCTGTGGATAGGAATAGATTGAAACGGCAGTTGCGGGAGTCCTATCGACTCAATAAAGGTGTCCTGCTGTCGGCAGTGGAAGGTAAGGATTATCAATTGTTGGTGGCCTTTAATTATATAGGAGACAAAGTGGAATCTACCGCCTTCGTGGAGAGGAAGATGAGAGTGGCTTTGGAAAAACTCGCCGCTAAATTGCCATGATGGAATCTGCTAATGGTGGAGGAACTCCTGGATTCGTCTCCAGATCGTTTGCAAAGATGTTGATGTTGCCTGTCTTGTTTTATCGTTATTTCATCTCCCCTTATACACCTCCTTCTTGTAGATATACGCCAACTTGTTCGGAATATGCCCTGATCGCGCTAAAAAGATATGGGGCAATCAAGGGTCTCTGGCTGACGTTGAAGCGATTGTCCCGTTGCCATCCATGGGGCGGGAGTGGCTATGATCCTGTGCCGTAATAAGGTGTGTGCCTGCCTATGTTTGTTTTCCGAAAAACACTGGATAAAATCGGATGAGGACAATTTCAGATGAAAATCCTATGGTCATCATTGACGTGGAACAGCATGTCTGCCCTGGATGGCATCTCCGTGAGCAAGAACCTCGTTAGCCTTTCGTAGTGCGAGATGAACCGTGCCAGTTCCTTGTCGTCCATTACACGCAGGTTCTTTTTGCCTTGGGTGCGCATCATCAGTTTCTTTTCTTGCAGACTTCTCCACTCGTAGACTTTGTTGAAAGATGGCACCTGCAGCATGACCAATAAGTCCAATCTCTCAAATAATGGTTTGTATGTAGTTTTGAGTTGGTCGTTGACGTAGCATCTCCATATCCCGTCGGCGTCCTCGGTCTCTTCCAACATGTTGATAGGATATGCCAGCTCGTCCTCCGGTTGTTCCGTGGCGCCCATTATCCATCCGTCGAACAGGATCACATCGGGCCGTCCTGTGAACTTCTCCCACTTGGATGCGGGGCATCGGTCGTCTGTGGATTTGTCGAATCGGGGTATGCTGGTGATTGCCTTCGCGGCTGCATTGCATAGGGAGTCGAGCGTATGTTCTCCTAACTTGATGTCGTGAGTGCCAGGAACGCCTCTGGTCAGTAGCAAAGGATGGACTGTTGCCGCCAGCTTCTCCCTCTCGGCTCTAGTCAGATATAGATCGTCGATGCTGAGCAGCGCAACTCTCATGCCGAATTCGGTTTCCAATACCACCTTCAGTAGATTGCCGAATGTAGTCTTCCCTGCGCCTTGAGCTCCGTTTATTCCAATTATTTGGGTTTTGGAGGCTACGTTTAATCCTTCTGAAATGAGTTTAGCAAGAGGAACATAGATTCGGTCAATGTCGTCCATCAAAATGTTGTCCAGCATAAGCTCCTTTAACTTTTCTCTGAAGGCAATACGTGTTTCTGATTCCTTGATTTGCATAAATATCCGGTGTTTTGTTGTTTGTCTGAAATGGAATGAAGAAAAGTACTATGGTCTCACTCAATCTCATCTCCGTGACTTTTCTTCGTTCTTGTGCGAATAAAAAATCTCCTATTCCGGTTTCCGGAAATAGGAGATTTGGAATATCTTTTGTAAAAATAAGACTATTTTTTGTCTTTTGAAACATATTCCGAAGATTTTTGCAAAGCTTCGTTTATGTTTGAACAGATGTTTTCTGTGCCGACCACTTTGTCGAACCCGGCCTTCTCCAAGGTGGAGCGGACGTGCTTGTTTACGCCGGAAAGAACTATCTGGATGCCTTCCTTTTTGGATTGTAGGCACAGTGTCTCAAGATTGTGTATGCCGGTTGAGTCGATAAACGGCACCTTTCTCATTCGGATGATTCGTACGTTCGGCTTGTCGCCAACTTCGTTCATGATTTCGTCAAACTTGTTGGCGATGCCAAAGAAGTACGGCCCGTCTATTTCGTAGACCTCCACGCCGGCAGGAATGATGAGTTTGTCTTCGTGGAGAGTGATGTCGAGGTTTTCTCCCGGATCAATCTCGTCCTTGAATACTCGGATGACAGAGGCTTCGTTCGTACGTTTCAAGAAAAGTACGATGGCAAGCAGCAGCCCGATTTCGATGGCGATGGTCAAGTCGAAGATGACAGTCAACGCGAAGGTGACGATTAGTACGGCGAAGTCTGATTTCGGATTCTTGGCCAAAGAGACAAATGTGCGCCACCCGCTCATGTTGTAGGCCACGATAATCAGGACACCGGCCAGACATGGCATCGGAATGTAACCGACGAGTTGGCCGAGGAACAGAAGCACTAGCAAAAGGACAATGGCATGGATGATACCTGCGATAGGCGAACGTCCGCCGTTGTTGATGTTGGTCATTGTACGTGCTATGGCTCCTGTGGCGGGTATGCCGCCGAAAAATGGAGTGACTAGATTGGCTATGCCTTGTCCGACAAGCTCGGTATTGGAGTCGTGCTTGTCTCCGATCACACCGTCTGCGACCATGGCCGAGAGCAGAGATTCGATGGCTCCTAACATGGCGATGGTGAATGCGGCAGGGAATAGCTGCTGGATGACGTTGATGATGGTCTCCCCCTCTTTTAGTGTCATCTCTGGCATCTTTGGTGCCGGGATGCCGGAAGGCAAATCGTAGATGTCGCCGATTGTCTCAATGCCTACAACGCCGAAGTATGTCTTTAAAATCCAAACGCCCAATGTGATGACGATGATGGATACTAGAGATCCTGGAATCTTCTTTGAAAACTTAGGAGTGATGATGATGATGGCCAAACTTGCCAATCCGATGCCTAATGCCAACCAATTGATGTCTCCGGAATGTTGGAAGTAACATATCCATTTGCGGATGAAGTCTGCTGGTACCTTCTCGATGCCGAGTCCGAAAATGTCGTTCATCTGGGTGGAGAAGATAGTCAGCGCGATACCTCCCGTAAAGCCAACGATGACGGGGTATGGCACAAACTTGATGATGTTTCCCAGCTTGCATACACCCATCACGATAAGGATGATGCCCGCCATGACGGTGGCAATCATTAGCCCGCTCAAACCATACTGCTGTATGATGCCGTAGATGATGACGATGAAAGCTCCGGTAGGTCCTCCTATCTGGACCTTAGTGCCTCCGAATGCCGAAATGATGAATCCGGCTATGATGGCGGTGATCAAACCTTCGGTTGGGCCTACTCCCGATGCGATACCGAATGCGATGGCGAGTGGTATCGCAACGATACCTACAATGATACCTGCCATGAGGTCTGTTATGAACTTGTCTTTGTTGTAGTCTTTAAGACAAGAGAAAAGTCTTGGTGCGAAAACACCCGAGATGGAAGCCTTCATTGAATTTATTCAGTTTTTAGCGTTATGTATTAAATGCAATTTTATCGTATAAATATACGATTTTTATGAAAAAATCATGCAAATTTACAAAAATTAATTTTGCCATTGTGCAGATTTTGTTTTGTTTTTTTATTGATAAATATCAATTTGTAAAAAATGAAAGGCTTTTTTGTTTGGAGTGTTTGCCGATGTGCGATGGTGGTCCCGGATGGTGATATGATGGGTGCCTATAAGGGAACTGCATGTTTTTATGATGTCTCCAATCGAATTATCCTATTTCGCTCAGTTCCATCCAACGCATGGTTTTCTTGTCTAGTTCATCGATAATCTTTCCTATTCGTTGCGATTTTTCTATCAGTTCGTCACCTTGTATGGTTCCGTTAGAGAGCCCGTCTTCGATGTCTTTCTTCTCTTTTTCCAAATCCGCTATTTCCTGCTCTATCTGTTCGAATTCCTTCTTCTCCTTGAAGGTCATCTTTCGTGGTTTGTCCGCAGTGTCTTTGGTGGAACGAGTATCTTTCTTCTCCGCTCTGTCTTTTGTTCCCTCTTTCTCTTGCCTGTCGATGACAGATTTGGCCTCCTTCCACTCTCTGTAGTCGGTGTAGTTGCCCGGAAAATCCTGCACGTCGGCATTACCGTGGAAGACTAGCAGATGGTCTACTACCTTGTCCATGAAGTAGCGGTCGTGAGAAACGACGATGACACAACCCTTGAAGGCTTGGAGGTACTCTTCCAATACGTTGAGGGTGACGATGTCCAGATCATTGGTGGGCTCGTCCAGTACTAAGAAGTTGGGACTCTTCATCAATACAGTGCAGAGGTAGAGCCGTCGGCGTTCGCCCCCGCTGAGTTTGTAGACGTAGTTGTGTTGGGTCTCCGGGGTGAAGAGGAAATGCTGGAGAAACTGTGATGCGTTCATTTTTTTCCCGTCACCTAGGCTGACCTCCTCCGCAATGTCTCGCACTACGTCAATCACCTTCATTTGGTCGTCAAACCTTAACCCGTTCTGACTATAATAACCGAAACGTACCGTTTCGCCTATGTCGATGGTTCCTTTGTCGGGCTTCTCTTCGCCAACCAACATTTTGATGAAGGTTGATTTCCCCGTTCCGTTGCTTCCTACGATGCCAAGCTTCTCGTACCTGGCAAAGTTGTAATAAAAATTGTCAAGTATCTTCAGGTCTCCGAAACTCTTCGAAATGTATTGCGCTTCGAATATTTTGCTTCCTATGTAAGAGGCTTTTACCTCTAGGTTGACGTTTCCGTTTTCCCGCTTAGCCTTCACTTTCTTCTCTAAATCGTAAAAGGAGTCGATTCTGTATTGTGCTTTTCCTGCTCTAGCCTGAGGCTGTCTGCGCATCCAGTCAAGTTCTTTGCGGAAGAGGTTGTTGGCTTTTGTTAGTTCTGAATTTTGTATGTCTATGCGTTCTTGCCTTTTCTCTAGGTAATAGGAATAGTTGCCCTTGTAAGCGAAAAGCCGCTGCTGGTCTATCTCTAATATGTCGCTACATACTCTGTCCAAAAAGTAACGGTCGTGGGTGACCATCAGCAATGCCATTCTTGATCTTTTGAGAAAATCTTCCAACCATTCTACCATCTCCAGGTCGAGGTGGTTGGTGGGCTCGTCGAGGATGAGGAGCTCTGGCTCGGTAATAAGTACATTGGCCAAAGCAACACGTTTCAGTTGCCCGCCGGATAGATTCTCGACTTTCTGTTCGAAGTTGTGAATCTTCAGTTTGCCAAGAATCTGTTTGATTCGAGTCTCGTAGTCCCACGCTTTTAAGGCCTCCATCTTGGATAGGAGTTCGTTGAACTTTTCTTCGTCGCCCGGATTTAGTAATGCCTCCTCATATTGTCCTATTGTTTTTACAATTTCGTTGTCTGATTGGAAACAGGCTTGAAGCACATTCAGTCCTGCCGGATATTGAGGATCCTGAGGCAGAATGCCCACCCGAAGGTCTCTTCGAAAGGCGATGTTGCCATTGTCGTATTGCTCTTTCCCCGCGATGATGTTGAGTAGAGTGGTTTTGCCCGAACCGTTTTTGGCGATGAGGGCTACTCGTTGTCCTTCAAATATGCCGAAGGAGATGTTTTCGAAGAGGAGATTGTCTCCGAATGATTTTGTCAGATTCTCAACCTGAAGATAGTTCAATGCCATAAAATCGTAATTTATGGCAAAGATAACTTATTTGAATGGATAAAATGTCTTTTGCGTCGAATCTCGTCGTAAAATCGTCAGGTCGTCAGATGTGTGGTTTAGCATTCCCTAATGATATAGGAGGCGATAAAGTTGCCGAAAGTAGGTGGCATATAGGACACGGTGCCTACGGTCGAAACCTTGTTTTGCTCGTCAGTGCATGGGATGATGGCCTTTTCATCGGCCAATTCGGAGCTAAATACGACCGGAAACCCTTTCTTTATGCCTATTTTTCCCAATCTCTTCCTGACGGCTTTCGCTAGGTTGCAGTTGTATGACTTCGATATGTCTGCAATCTTTATCTGTAGGGGGTCTGTTTTGGCTCCTGCTCCCATGGAGGATATGATCTTCATGCCCCGCTCTATGACGTTCTGTATCAGAAAAACTTTCGGGCTGAGCGTATCGATGGCGTCAACCACATAGTCGAAATGGCCGGAGTCTAACAACTGTGGAATGCGTTCGTCTTTCAGAAATTCGGTGAAAACGGTTATTTTTAGGTTCGGATTGATGTCTAATAGGCGCTTTGCGAGAACTTCTGTCTTGTATTGCCCGATGGTGGAGCGTAGTGCAACCAGCTGGCGGTTCAGGTTGCTTTCGTTTACCGTATCGCCGTCTACAATGGTCAATGTCCCGATGCCGG
>Ga0172378_10002181_pt1 | contig 18257 bp, 19 predicted proteins | sample GrowelOW332metaG_FD_119755 | JGI IMG/M metagenome (GOLD analysis project Ga0172378, IMG submission 119755) | Groundwater microbial communities from an aquifer near a municipal landfill in Southern Ontario, Canada - Pumphouse #3_1 metaG | ecosystem: Environmental > Aquatic > Deep subsurface >... | reverse complement strand
TATTTTTCTGCGATTTTTTTAATAGATATATTATTTTTTAAATCATTTATAATATTCGCCAAGTCTTTATCAATTTTACTTTCATAAATTCTTCCGCTATATCCAAACTCTCCACCTTTAGATGCATTATATCTATTTTCTCCATAGGTATTAAATTTTTCGATATAATAAATCTCTAACTCATTTATTTTATTTTCATCATCATTTTCAACTAAAATAGAAGTTGAAAAATTTTCCCAACCATACTTTCTAATTGCGTGTGCAAATGGGGTATTATATTTTAAAGGACAATTTTCATTTAAAGAGTCATTCTTATGTTGAACAATTCTTCTTTTTAAATTATTTGTTCTACCAATATATTTTTTATCATTAATTGAATTCGTTATGCAATATACAACACTCATTATTTCTCCTCCTTTCTTTTTTTTTTTAAAGATTATTATTATTAGCTTCCCACGGGATTACCATGCTCTTCAGAGTTTAGGCTTCCCCGTTAGCAACATATAATTATATGTTACCCTGCTGATAAGCAGTAAAATGTATAGCGACAATGTTGTTTATCGCATTAGCATCTGTCATTTCCATTGGTGTTGATGGCTTTAATTTCTTTGCTATTGCTAAACCAACACCTGAATTAAACTGGAATACATCTAATATATCGCCGGCGGCAAGATGTTCCCAAATTTGAGGATTAGTTGTATCAATTACATCTGGATGAAGATATTTTCTATATAATTGTCTAATATCTGCTCTTTCAACTACTGAATCATTTTCTAATAGTTTAAAACAAGTTATTAATTTATCTGTTACTTCTGTTACAAGAAAATCATATTTAATGTCTCCAGCATCTTCGGCATCATGCAAATCTAATTGAGTTACCAATGAACCACTTGGAGTTCTCATTAATGCAGATGTTTCAAATATTTTATCTTGATCATATAGTATAACACCAGATGCGTGTTCACTTCTTTTATTTACTATTCCTTCAATGCCCATCGCAACTTCTAATAATCTTGGATATTTATTCATCTCATCAATAAACTTCTTTTGTGGTTTACGACCTTTTTCTTCATTACCATAAACCATATCATGTAATGACCAAATAAATCCTCTTTCAGATAAAACCATACTTGACAAATATTTTGCTATATCTGGATCAATACCATTAGGATAATCTGGACTTCTATACCCTCTTGCGGCAGCTAATATTGCAGATTTAGTAGCTTCTGTACCAAAAGTTGATACTTGGACTAATCCAAGTTCTCCTCTTTCTTTTCTAATTGCTTCAAATATTTTTGGTCTTTCACTTGGAGATAAATCAATATCAATATCCTTTAATGGACTATCTTTTCAACAAAGTTTGACTTCTTTGTCGGAGCCTCTTACGGAATAGTACTTATCTCTATTCCTCTCAGACTTTCGTCTATTTAGTCTCTACACTTTTTCTAACAACATAATATCCTTTTGAACAATGATTTTTTTGCATTCCAGAAATACTGCATCCATATTCTTTATTTGCATATCTTGCGGCAGCCACCATAGAAATAAAACTATCAATTGGTTCTCCAGTTGGAGAATATAATATACATTCTATCTTATTTCTTATTGGAGATAGAGTTGAATAAGAATCTTGTAAATTTTCAATTCTTGTACACCACTCTAAATTCTCTACTCTATTATCTGCTCTTTTTTTATTCTTATGGTTTACTTCTGGTAAACAATTTGGATTTTCAATAAAAGTTTCTGCAACTAATCTATGAATAAGAAAATGTTGACATTTATTATCTTTACATAATTTAATATTTTCATATCCACTTTTTTGTAACCAAGTTTTCATTATTCTTGGTTCTTTATATTTATAGCTGATAACTGTACCATCATCAGTTATTGAATAATCTTCAAAGCCTTTTATTTGTTTCTCCATTTAAAATCTCTCCTTTAATTTTATTATATTAACATAATATCAAAAAATTAAAGATAAGTCAATTTTCCAAAAGGAAAGTTGATAAAACTTAGCACGGTATTTCATCACGAACCATTTCTGGTCTGATAATTTCTTAGTCAGCTGATTCGAATATTTTTATATCTTATTTCACTGATACCGTTAGCCTATTTATAAAATAGACACCCTCGAGTGAGGTTTAAGCTCTTTTTTTACAACTGCCCAATATCAACGATAGACTAGGTAGTTCAACTCTTTCTTTGTTCAAGAAACGCCAATATTGAAGATTCCATTCTAGTGGATCTAATTGAGTTATATCAAGAGCATAATCTGATAAAAATCCTGTTGCTGATCCACGTCCCGGACCAACAATACTTCCACATTCCCAAAACAAATCAATATAATGCTTAAAAGTATTAAAATAAGTAAACAATGAAGGAGTTAAATTCATTTCTTTTGTTAATGATATTATTATTTCAGCTTCTGTTTCTAATTGAGAAATATATTTATCTGTATTAATATTACGTTCTTTTAATCCATTATAAGTATCATTTGCCCAAATTCTTGCTTGTTCATCTTCAGAAGAAAATAAAGAAGAATATAATTCATGTCCATTTATATTCATTATTTTTTTCTCTGGTGCTATAACTTTTTTTGATGTTGGAATAACTTGAGGTCGTCTAATATCATAAAATTCAATTTTATTATATATTTCCACAGAGTTGGCAACTAATATTTCATAATCATTTTTTAAATCACATTTACTTAAATGTTCTTTAATCTCATCTTCTGTCTGTAAATATGAATATTCATAGAAAGCATCTACTTCTCTTTCTCCATCTTTTGATTTCAAATAAGATTTATGAATAAATCTATCTTCTTTTTTAAGAAAGTGAGCATCTGTTCCAATAACCATTTTTATATTGTATAATTGAGCAATCTGTTTTAATTTACTATTAACAGCTAGTTGTTCTTCTGAACAGCCCGGCGCACATTCAATATAAAAATCATCATTAAATAATTTTTTCATTAATTCTATAAAAGAAATGATTTCTGCATAACATTGTTTTGCAGTTTCCATATCTCCTGCTTGCTGTGCTAAAATATAATTCATAGTTGATGTACTTAATTCTCCACCTAAACAAGCTGATGTTGCAATTAAATGCCCTTTATGCTGATTAATTACTGTTTCTAATTCACTTTTTAATGTTGGAACTCTTAATGCTCTATCCATATAAGAGTTATACCAAGCATTAGTGCTTAATTTTCTTAATTGTTTGTAACCAATCATATCTTTAGCGATTAAGATAAAATGATAATATTTTTGACCATTAGTTCTTTCATCTACTAAATATATTTCATTACCTAAAGCAACTTTAAAATCTTCATCTTTTAATTTAGCTGCTATCTTATTCGCTGCCATATGATTACACAATGCTTCATGGTCAGTAATTGCAATGCCGCAAAGACCATTTTCTCTTGCTCTATCAATTAATTTATCAATTTTATTAATACAATCAATTAATCTAATATTACTTCCTTTATCTGTATGAGAATGAACCTCAAATCTTTTTTGCATCTACTCAACTCCTCATTTACTTTATATATATATTATATAATATTTTTCTTTATAAATCAAATATTTACATTTAGGATAGTATCTGTTTCTTTTTCATAAGGAATATATATATTTCTTGATTTAATATAAATATATTCTGTAATACCGATATGTTTATTCACATTATTCTTTACAATTTTACCATTAATATAATAATTTTTATAATCTGATAAATCGTTGGCATTTAATACTACAAAACCATAAGGTATGATATTAAATTTATTTTTAAAATTTAAAATAACTGATATTAAATAAGCTATTGAAGGTTTTTCATCTGTATCAATATCCATCATCAGCGGCATGCGTGAACGTAAATCTTTCTTTTCAAGCAATATTTCTATAATATAATTTTTATCCATAGTTTATACTCCTTTTACTAATACTAATTTTTCAGAAAATCTTGTTACTGCCGTATATAACCAACGAGCATGTTCTTCTCTTGAGAATGGAAAATTCTCTTCTATTATTAATCCTTTATCCCACTCACTACCTTGTGATCTATGACAAGTAATTGCATATCCAAAATAGAATTGTAAAGGTGAATGAAAATTTTTATTTTTAGCTATCTTATAAGTTTCTAAACTTGTTAGACTAGGTTGTTCTTTTGTTAATAACTTATAATCTGTACTCAATTGGTCAAATTTTTCATTACACTCAGAGATAAAATCAAATTGTAAAGCTTCAATTGGACCTTTATTAGTAATGAAATTTGGATAATATATTTTTCTTTTTGAGAAATCCTTACCAATTGTACCAATAGTTCCATTCAATAAAGGTGCATTAGTTTCATTAGATAAAATTCTCCAATAATTTTTGTTACATATTACTTTATCTCCAGCTACTGACCCACCTTCTCTTCCAAGCATTTCACGAACTTTCATATTTATACTTGTACGAGTTACATTCTTTGCTACTAATATTTGATCTGCCCAAGTTAGCATACCAGTTACCATTTGATTTTTATTGATTACTTGAACTTCATTTCCATTAAAAGTATCAATAGGTTCAAAATTTCTTATCTTCATACTTAGTCTAATAATTTCTGATTCTTCTGCTTGACGCATAATCTCATCTAAGAATACGTGCGGATGTTGTAATAATTCACTTTGTTTACCTTCATCTTTTGTATCTTTGATTGGAGGTAATTGGAATGGATCGCCGCAGCAGATTACATGGACATTAAATGAAAATAATACGTCTAACAATGATTGTGGCACCATGGATACTTCATCTACTACTACTATTTTATAAGGAATTTCTGGAACAATTTTTCTACCGTAAGTTCCATCTTTTTTTAGGAAGTGTTTAAATAATAATTTGTGTAAAGTCGATACATTTGTATTCCCTTTTTTAAATAATACCTGCGTTGCTTTACCAGTATAAGAAGTATAGACAACTTCTTTTTCTGGGTCGACATCAAGTGCTGAGATTAGGAATTTAACCAAAGTACTTTTTCCACTACCTGCATAACCTGAAATACAGGTATATTTTTCGTGATTGTTATATCTCTCTATTGCTATTTTTAATCCTTCTTCTTGTTTTTTTGTTAATTCCATACTTCATTAAATCTCCTTATATATCAAAAGAGAGTTTATAATTGAATATACTATAAACTCTCCTTTTGTTTTATTTTCTATAAATATTATATCATTTTTTTTTAAAAAAATCAAATAAAAATCTTAACCATAACAATAGTAATGAACTCCTACTTTTTTCCATAATCCCTTACCTTGTTTAAATTGTGCCTGAAATATCACATTATTTGGAACTCCATAGGTTGTTCCTCTTAAACATTGATAAGCAATTTCTAAACAATCATCAGGCGGATTCTGTTTAAATTTATTCCCTCTTAAACATCCATATTGTCCTTTTGCGTAAATTACTTTAGATAAAGTATTTCCCCAATATCCATTATTTATTCTATTTATAACAACTCTCCCTACATATTGTTTATCTATATCACTATTTGCCGCGGCTTCTGCATTAATGATTTTAGCAAGTAATACCACTTCTGCATAAATAACTTTTGGCTGAGGTTCAGAAGTCCAATAATGAGTGTCTATATATCCTTGAACATCTGCTTGTTTTATAACTCTTTGTTCTTCGTATCTTCCATATACTATTGTCATTGGTTCTAAATACCAATTTAAATTAAGATATATATTAACTTCGTCTTCTGTAACCTCCATAGTTCTTCCATCTGCTGCATACATAATTGTTTTTATTGGCTCAGCTTCGATTTGAGGCTGAGCAATTTCTGTATCTCCATTAACTCGAATTGTTCCAATGCACTCCAATGTTAGTATTAGTATCAGTGCAATAATAGTTTTACACTTCTTAGGCATATTTAATCCCATCCTTTCTTATTATTTATTCAATAATAAGTCGGTGTGGCAATTAAAAATAATAAGTTTCTCCCATTATTTCATAATCTTCTACGGTTATTTGTGCTGTTGTTCTACCCATCCATATGTTTTGATTACAACGACCAACAACATTAATTTTCACACAACCTGTTTTGGAAATGAGTGATTCATATTCCTCCTCAGACGACTTAAATTTAATTAAATCGCAACCATTCTGTAATTTTATTTTAAGAGTTGGTTTTTTATCTGGTGACATTAATATCAAATTTTCTTTAGTAACTGAAATATTTCCAATAGCAATATATGGTTTTTCCATATCTTGACCATATATACTATCTAATTCAGCTATTTTAATTATGTCACTGCTCTTAAAATCAAAATTATTATAGATAAAATCTACTTTATAACAAGGATTAAAATTACAAGATTTTAGTTCCTCATTACTTTTATTTATAAAACTATCAAGCTTATCTTTTTCTATTGCAAAACCAAACGCATTTGGATGACCTTGTGCCAAACTTGGTAGACCTGTAGAAGAAACAAAACCTTTAAAATCTTCCAAATCTGAACCATTACATCCTCTTGCTGAACCAGACCATTCATTACCAACATCTCGTAAAATTAAAACAGGATGTTGATATTTTGCTACTAATTCATTTGCAATTAAACCTGATAAATTTTTATTAAAATCATTACCAACTGTAACAGTAATAATTTTATTTTGAAGTAAGTTCTTATCTTTGATTTGCGATTCAACTAATTCTAAGCTTGCATCTCTTGCTCTTGTTTGTCTATTTTTAATGTTTGTGCAATTTCTGCAAGCTTGCTCTACTCGTGTCTCTGTTTGACCTTTACAACCCCTTTTTGTAGAAGGAACTTGTATATATGCCATAAAATCAAGCATTGATTCGAATAAAGTTCGCTTTTCAGATTTTGAACCCATGCGGATAGTAGCATTGATTTGTGGGGCTACACTAAATGCAATGCCTTTAGGCGTTAGCTCTGTGCCAACAAAAAACTTATTTTTGTCCAATATACATTTTAAAAATGGATTATTTATTTTTCTTATACCTTGTTGAACAAAATGTTTTGTTTCAAAATCTCGTAAGCTGACCATATCTCCAACAAGACCGACTGCAACTAAGTCTAAAAATCTTTCAGTATAATGCGTATTTTTTACTTCATCAATGCGGCAGCAGAATTTATATACGATTCCAGCACCAGAAAGACTTTTATTCGGATAATCACATAATTGATTATTGATTATACAAGCATTTTCAGAAATTTTATCAGCATCATGGTGGTCTAATACTAAAACTTGGATGCCTTTTTCTTTAAGTATCTTGTGTTGTTCATAATCATTTGATGAACTATCAGGACATACTAATAGAGATATATCAGATGGAATAGTTTCAAGGCGAATACCGTGAATTTTTTCATCATTAATCTCAAATGTGATGAACTCTTTTGCATAGTCATTATCCATACAATAGATATAATTAATTAAGATGGCAGCAGATGTAAATCCATCTACATCAACATCAGGTATTATATGAATTTTTTTCTTATTTTCAATACAATCTAACAACATTTTGACACCAATGTCAATATTATCCAATAATCTAGTGTCATAAATATCATTTTCAGTAGTATTTAAATAATGAGAGATTTCGTTCTCCGCAATTCCTCTATTACATAATATTTGTGTTATTACATCTAAATTAATATTGACTGGTTTAATTAATTTATAATTCATTATTTTTATTATAATCCTCTCTCTCATTTATTTATTACTACAAAATATATATAAAGACTATTATAAAGTTATCCTCTCTTTATATAGTCGTAAAAACTTATCTGGACCATCATCGATTGGTGAGTCTTTATATCCTGTTATCATTCTTTTATCAAAAATAAACTCTAATTGTATTTCAGAACGATAAGTATCATTTAATTTTAATATCTTTTCTTTTAACTTGATAAATTCTTTATCTCCAATATCTTGAAACTGTCTATCAAAAGCAATAATTACTTTTTCAGCTCCACAAGATTTTAATAATCTAATATGCTCATTTGATATTGCACTGCCGCAGCAGGCTACTGATATATCATAATCTTTTCCAAAATACATATGATATAACATACAACTTTTTTCAGCTTCAAATATAATAGCAACTTTCATTTTCTTTATATTATCTTTTGATTTATTTAAATTGTATAAATTCATACCTAATGGATGAGCAAATAATGTATTGTTAAAATAAATTGGTCTATATTTACCAAATATTTTAGCCTCTTCTCTGCCGAGTTGTCTTCCTCTAATTCCAATTAATCTATTATTTATATCATAATGAGGAATTACAATCTGTGCGGCACCGGGATAGTATCTAATGCCATATTCTTCCATTGTTTCTTTTGATATTCCATCTCTTATCCACGGAAGTATTGTTACTTTCGCAAATCTATTTAAAATCCCTGTATCATAGGCAGGAAGAGGCTCTATTTTTTCTTCTACTCGTTCAAACTTCATTTTCAAATTATTTTTTAGATTATTTATTTTATAATATCTTAAAAATGTTTCATAGGTTTCTTTGTTAATTCCTTCTGTATTTTCAACTTTATAATCTACTTTTATATTGAATATATTTGATATATATCCAATAGCGGAATACAACTCATATCCTTTAACCTTTTTTATAAGTTCAAATATATCAAAAGAACCACAGTTTGTATAACAATAGAACATATGATTATGATTATAATAATATAATTTATGACTATCTCCATTGTGGCAGATAGTTTTAGATATAATACAATCATCATTATTACTCATTCTTGGTTCAGCTCCTAACTGTTCTAATAATAAGTATATTTCTTCAATTGATAATTGTTCTCTAATTTTTATTATATCTTCTTTTATAATCATAAATCCTCCTATTAAAATGCACTGGGTTCATTTACTTCTACTTGAACATCATCTATGCTAATTAGTTCATAAGACCATGTAGTAGCAAACATCGGTCTAATGCGGCACGTTCCTAAATCAGCGTTGCACCATAAATAAATACCTTTATATCTTCCTCTTCTATTTTTATAAACAGATATTTTTAAATTTGGCACAGTAGGAAAAGAAGCTATAACTCCCCCTAATGATTTTACATCATCTTCTGAAATTGGAAGTAAATGAGAACCATAATCAATCTTATCTGCTATTGCTTTAGCACCCCTCAATAAGTTTTGATCTGGTGATTTTGATTCTTTCCAATCTGCATTTAACTGTGTCGAAGTAATTAAAAATACTCCATAAATATTACATAAATCTTTCAATTTTGTTGACAGCATAAATAATATGTTATCTTCCCTAAGTTTTACTCCACCAGAGCGGCGAGTGACTTCTTCTAATATTTTCATTGAAGTATGGATATAATCAAATACTACATATCCTACTCCATGTTCTCTAATTCCGTTCTTTATTGCATTTTCTATGTCTTTAATTGAAAAATCTGGTATTGTAGTTACATATAAAGGACTGTTTTTAATAATTTCTGCAGCCTTTAATACTCTAACTTCTTCTTCTAATTCATATTTACCATTTAATATATGTTCTTCATTAACATTAGATATAAAAGATAACATTAATGTTTGAATTTCATCTAACTCTTGTTCTGTTGCTATAAATAATGTTGGATTTTGAACTCCATTACTTATCCACCCAAAATTTTCATCATATATCTTATTACAGGCAAAATAGCAAGCATCAGCAACATTCGCACGAGTTTTACCTACACCACTTGGAGCAGATCTTAAATACAACTTTTTTAATCTTGCTCCTCTTGTAACTGTATTAATCAATGGTCCATATAGAGGAATACCAACTTCTGGACAAGTTTTATATTTTTCGATTAAACTTGTAATATTATCTCCAGCTTGATTGGTTTCTGAAAAATTTTCTGAAACATATTTTTGTCTAATATTACTTATTTTTGCATCAATTGAATCAGCTATTTGCTCAAGAGAAGAATTATCTAACCAATTCTCTTGTCTTTCTTTTTTCTTTATATCTAATATATTATCTATATCATAAAAATCAGATATATCCATTCCTACTAAATCATATTGACGCAAAAGTGTCATTTTCTTTAATCTATTATAATAAAAATCAAAGGCATTAGTTTGTGCTGTTTCAGCACATTTAATTATCATTTCCTCTCCTTTGCCCTCATTAAATATTGCTTGATTATGAGGTCTTGTTGATAAAAAATCAGCAATAGATTCTAACGATAATGTTTTTATTCCTTGATTATAAAGTTGATAAATTGAACCAAAAACAATTCTGTGTAATTCAATAGGAAAATCTTCTTCATTAAACCAATATTTATCATTTTCTAACAAAGAGGGAGTTTTTAAAATATTGCCTATTACTTGCAGGCTTGCAGATGTATCTACGTATTTAGAACTCATTGATTATCCTCCTCGTTTAAAAATGAAAATTTATTCTTTATTCTATTTGATGTCGTTGGATTATTAATTTTTATGACTATTGTTTTTGGTTTAAATTGTTCAATATCTTTATCAGCATTATTTTGTCTTGCTGACCAGATAGCATAATAATAATCATATGCTTGACGATAAATATATGGTATGATGCCAAGCGAATAGTTAGATTTACTAATATCTCCTTTTTTAACATCATACCAATACTTCAAAGCTTTTAAAATACCACTATAGGAATAAGTACCAGCTTGCATCATCTTATTCAGAGAAGATTCAATCTTTATTTTACTATAATGTTCTTTAAATAATTCTTTTGTATATCTAAAAATTTCTTCTCTCGCCGCGGCATTTTCTTTCCCTTCAATTTTTATAGCACAAGATTGATGAGCATATCTTCGATTACCTGTGGAAACAAAGGGTTCTTTATCTCTATCAAATCTTTCTCCACAAATTGAGCATTTAACAATATGTGGCATATACTCATCTCCTTTTTTACTATATATTATATTATATCAAAAATTTTCTTATTTGTCAAGTGAAGCTTCTAAATCCTTTAAATCAGACACAATTAAATCAATTTGGTCTACTTGTTTAGATGAACACTCAGAAACTTTTTTACCTACTCCAAGATAAGCATCAACTATTCTGGTGATTTCTTTTTGATATTTATTTTGATTAGCTGTCATTAATCTACCAACTATATCTTGGAATTCGACAATTAATTTTTCAAAAGAAAGTAAATCGTCTTTTGCTTCAACATGAAGTTGAATAGTTTTATCAGTTACAAATTTATTGCCATGTTCTGCTGCTTCTTTATCAATGGCATCATGAACAGCTTTAACTAATTCATTATAATTAAATTCAATACTATCTGGTATATATTTGAATCTGCCGCCGGCAATAAATCTTGGCGTTCCTCTTAAAAATAGTCTCGTTTGTAAAGAGCCATCTTCTAATTTTACTACTCTTGAATATCCTATAATATCACAAGTTCTTTCACAAACTAATCTACCTTTATTATCAATAGTAGGAATTATCTGTTGATATTCTTTACCTTCATTGTCTTTAAAAGTTTTATCTGTTGCATGACTAATTAAGATACAGCCATATCCTAATCTTAAAATAGTTCTAATTGCTTCATCAAATTCTTTCATTGCCATATTATAGCCACCGCCATATGATATTTCACTAATATCATTTACATCATTTTGATTACAAACATATTTCTTACAAGCATCATAACATAAATCTGCAGTATCAATGATAACATTGTAGAATGTATCTCTTACTTCATCATTATCTAAATCTTTAAGAGTAGTTTTCATATCTCTCCAATTTCTCATTGGCTTAGCCATAACGCCCGGTAAAGCGTTATAGCCAAGTTCAAAAGCTAATAATAAAGACTTAGGAAATTGTGATGCAATGGTTGTTTTTCCTGATTTTGGTTCTCCATAAAAGAGAACACTATAACCTCTTAAATCTCTACTGACTATGTGAGGTTTAATATCTAATAATGAATTTCCCATTTATCTTCTCTCCTTATCTATCTTTAAAATTAAAATTTAAATGCTCCGTCTGGTAAACTAGCTGGTGCGGCAGTTTCTGCTTTCTTTGATGCTTCATAATCAAGTTTTCTTTGCTTAATTTCTGCTAAATAAGTTTCTCTATCTTGCATTGCTTTAGTTACTTCAGAGGCTAAAATTGTATCATCTGAATCCCAGTCATATGTTTCAGCTTTTGCTCCTGTTACAAGATATTCTTTTTTAATTGATTTAACTTCATCAACTAATTTTTCACCAAAAGCACTTTCTGTTTCATTTCTTTTAATAATTTCTTTTGCTACAATATTACCCCAAATTTCTGTAAATACTGGATTCGAACTTGATAATTCTAATCCTTCAAAATAATCCATTGCAGCTGTATTACGAACTACGAACATAGTTGGAAGAATATCTCCAGAGAAATCATTAAATATAGCACCTTTTAAATATCCTACTTCAACGCCATCATTATCTTCTTTACGAGAGAAGTTTGTCATTAAAATATCTGTTCTAAAAGTATTTCTCTTTTCTTCTTTATCATTAAGCTTTGCAATTACATTAATAAATCCACCTTCATTACGTGCGAATGACATTAATTTTTCTTCATTATTTTCAGTGATATAATAATCATTAAGTCTAATTGCTGAATCAATTTTTAACTTTGTTGCAGTTTCTTTTGTTGCTCCACCAACCAATGATTTTTCAGGATTATTCATAATTCCTTCAATAACTCCATATGATTGATTAGTTTTACCAGATTTTTTAAATGTTGGAACAACATATATATAATTAAAATCTACGATATTTAAACAATCTTCATCAGTAGCTAAAGAAATCTTACCTGCAAGATATTTTTGACCCTTATTATCTCCTTGCTTAACTTCTTTCATTTCAATCTTTGAGTCATAAAGATAACCTTCACCATGTACTTTGTTAATTAATTTTTTCATTCTTATTTTCTCCTTTTAATTATTTATTATTATTCTTCTTCATTGACATTTATATCTTTACCAAGTGAAGTCAAAGAATATACAATTGGATCTTTACCTATCTTTTCAATAAAACCATCTGTTACTAATTTACGACAAGCTCCAGATACTGAACGAGAACTAATTTCCATTTCATCTGCTATTTCTTTTGCTTTATATGCCGCTTTCTCTGATGATTGCAAAAATAAAATAATATTCTTACCATTTTCTGTAAACTTAGATTTTGCTGGACTTGAAGTAAGTTTTAATTTTTCAAAATAAGCTTTTGCTTCATCTGGGATATCATTATTATTAAATAACTCTCCTACACAATTCATAAAACATTCTTTTTCATTCATATTTTTTTTATCTCCTTTATTCTTTATTATACATATATAATATTATATTTTTTTTAATAAATCAACCCAATATCTTTAAGCTTAATTGGTGGCTTCCCACAAGACATTTTTCCTTCAGGACAGCTACCAAATAAACAACTCGGTCCTGCATATTGAAATAATCTTGGTGATGTTAATTTACAAATTCTTAACATCTCAATAGCAACATCTCTTATCTCCCATTGCGCACGATTGCAACATCTTAATTTAAAGAAATTATAGAGTGAACGCACATTCATAGTACAAACTAAAGAAGTTTCACAAGCATTAGGTAAAATAAATCTTGCGTCTTCTGGTGGAACTCCTTCATCTATTAAGTGTTTATAATAACAATTTATCAGAGCCATAAAGTCATCATAAGATAAAGGACAATCTATTTCTAGTTCACCTTTTTGTAAAAAGAATGGCATTTTCTTTATTCCTTTAACTGATTCTGGTGTTACATATTTAAAATTATCTTCAGTAACATATCTTTGGCTCTTTTGACTATAACTTGCAATCCTATGTCTTACTAATTGATGACTGCAAGAGCGAGATATACCCTCTATTCCAAAAGTATAACTGACGTGTTCAAAAGGACTTTGATGTCCAAGTTTTTCAAGTTTATCAATAAACTTATCTACTTTTTCAGGAGTTAGTTTATCTAATAAATCCTCAATAGTTGCGTCGCTGTAGCACAAACGTGCCGCAGCCGCAATTATCTGCTCTGGATTCTCTGTATGTGTTAATAGTTCTACCTTCATATTAAGAGTTTCCACCTTTCATATTATACCCATAAGTATTTGTTTGTAATGTTTCTATCCATTTTTTCTCATTTTTGTTTAAATCTGCTTTTTCACATTCTTCTAAAACTTCAAAGGTGAAATTCCATACGCCGCTTTCTTTCATAGCTGTATATAGTTTATTACTTGTCGCAGCTTCTATACCAAGACCTCTTTTTAAATGAGTTCTCCAACGGTTTTTAAAGCTTATTGTTTGACCAACATATTCCTTTTTATCAATAGTATTAGTTATTCTATAGATACCAGATTTATCTTCTGGTCCTACAACTCTACCGATTAAATCATTCATAGCACCTTCAAAATAGGTTTTATAAACTAATTTCAAAAGAATGTCAGGTTTATTAAGTCGTTTAGAGATAGTCATTAGTTGTTCAACATCTGCAATATCTTTATCAGAAATTTGTAATCTATAAAAATGCTGTTTTTCTTCTCTCTCTTGCTCTATCTTGCGTATTTCAATGAATTTATTGATTGCTTGTTTATTTTCATCTATCTCTTTTTGAGCTGCTTGAGCGTCTTCATTATAAGAATTTATAAGAGATAAGATATCTTCTTGAATATCAATTTTATTTTGTTCAATTTCTTTTTGATAATCTTTTATTATTTGCTCTTTTTTATCTTCATATTCTTGTTTTACCATATCAAGATTTCGTTCTTGAGAATTTTTTGCAATATCTAAAGCTGTTGACAATCTTTCAAAAGTATCTTCTGTACTTCTCACAGTTTCATTTAAATTATCATACTGTTTAGTAAGTTCTGTTAGTTTATCGGCAGTTTTACCAAGTTTAATTTGTTTATCTGCTATTTCAAGTTTTATGTTTTGAAGTTCTTTTTCAGAGACCTCTTTATTTGTAGCACTTTTCTTAATATCTTTATATTTATAGTTCATTATAAGCAATAGCACTATGCAGATAACACATAGTGCTATTGAAGATATAAATAAAGGCATTTATATCTCTCCTTACTTTTCTTCTTCTTTAAATGGGTCAAAAGCAAGTCCTTCATTAGTAAGTTTTAGATATTTAACAGCTTTATGTTTTCCACCGTCAATTTCAATTTCAGCATCTTTTCTAAAACCAAGACCTTTTTTCTGTACTCCCATTGTAAAAGCACCATTAATGCTTTTTGCTTCAACTCCAAGTTGTTCTGCAACTGATGCAGCGGTTAATTGTTCACCATTGTGTTCTTGTAAGAATTTAATTAAATTTTTTGTACTGTCTTTCATAGCCATAATAATAACTCTCCTTTAATTTTTTTAATTTTTACTTTTACTAAAGTATAAATATATTATATAATAATTTTTTAAAAAAGTCAATAAAGACTTTTTATTTAGACTTTAATATAGCAGACATCTTTATATCAACTTTTACAAGTCCTTCTTCACCATATTTATCACAAATTTCTTCTGTAATATCTTCTAATTGATGTATTAAATTTTTATATTTTCGTTTATTAGATAGACTAATTTCAAGTTTATCAAGGTCTTGCAGTTGCAGTTCAAGCGATTTAATCTTTACCGCATAATTGAATGCTCGTGCATTGGATAATTTTTCCATTTCGCATTTCTCCTTACTTAAATATGTCATTTATTTTACAGTCTTTTGCGTCTTTATCATCACGAAAACCTTTAAATATTCCATGTCTTATAGTATGTTCACTATTATCTAATGACATACAATCTACTTTAAGAACTGAACCAATATACTTTTGTGGATTTGTAGCTAAATCTGCTCTTAAGCTATCATCAATACCGGATGCAATAGTTCCAATTTCTACTTGTTCACCATTATCATCAATAGCACCAATTTTTATAGAAGTGCACCAACCATAATAATATCCTTTTGTTACTGGGATAGTTTTATAATCAATGCCTTTTGCTATAATTCGTTCTCCAATTGGGGCAAATCTTTCAAAAACATCATTTTTAAATATTGCCCAATAGTCCCATTGCTTTGCATCTTCACCACTATAATTTATTCCTAAATCTAATTTACCAGAGTAATCTCTTGTGGCGCTACAAGTGCCTAAACAAATAACATCTGCTGTATCGTGTTGTTTCATTTTGATAGTTGACCATGCTGGTCTTTTCTCTGGTGCATAATGAAATTCTTTCTTTTTAAGAACCATACCTTCTTCACCAGAATTTAATAATTCAACTGTCTTTTCAGCTAAGTTCTTCGTAAATATATCAGCAAGTTCTATAAAATCATATTGAGATAAATATTTATCATATATTTCCTTACATTTATAATATCTATCTAACGCACCAACTTCTGTTAAATCATTACCTTCAAATTTAATTACATCATAAATATAATAATGAATTAAACCTTTCTTTTGCTGTCTTTCAATAGCCTTATCTGCTAAACAACCCATTACAGTTGTAACAGTTTTACTTGTGCCGCCGGGATAGTATATTTCTCCAATAATTATTGTTCCTTTTGGCACATCTTTAAAAGCATCTTTGATATGTGGAACATTATCTATTTTATTCGTAAGGATACCTGTTACTGTGCTTGCCGCACGACTAAATAAATAATCATAGTTTTCTGTCTTTTCATACTCATACCAATATCCGTCTTTTTTTATCTCACCAAAATATTCTCCACAGTCACATTTCTCAGGATATAAATATTCCTTACCTTTTGGCAATTTCCATATCTTCATTGCAGGAATACATTCAGCTTCTGGACAATATTCATTTATCAAATCTTCATCAAAATAATGTTCCATATTCAAATTACCTCTTTCTTATTTTCTATAAATATAATATAATAAATTTCTTAAAAAATCAAAGTAAATGCTTTAATCTTAAATTTACGATATAATTGTTAATATCTAATGGTAATTTATGTCTTACATCATTAGAAGAACCAGCAAATAAAGAATCATATTTAATATGTTGAACGTTATCTTCAATGCCTATTGTACAATAAAATTTTCCACCACTTTTATCTTCATATAAATGGAAAAAACCTTGAATAAAATATAATTTAAATAATCCGTGATATTCTTTATCTTCATCAAAGAATTTATTCCATTTACGAATTTCTTTATTAACTGCTCTTTGGTGTCTTTTTCTCTTTGAAGAACTTAACCAATCTTGATACATATTTTCAACTCCTTTATCTTATATATATATTATATAATATTTTTTAAAAAAAATCAAATAAAGCACTTATTTCTAAGTGCTTTATACTATTTATATTCTTTACATTTTCATTATTGCTATTGCATTTGATGTTTTAATTAAATTTGAACCATTAGCTTTTCTTCCATAAGTCGGCAAATCACTTGCTTTTAAACATATTGAAGAAGATGAAGAAGTGATTAATAAAGTATCATTTTCATTAAATATTGCTGAACCAACTATATCATTTTTTGAAGTAGTCATTAAAACACCTTTTCCGCCTCTTTTTTGTTCTGGCAATTCAGTTAATTCTACTTTTTTACCAATTCCCATTATGTCTAAAATCGCAATATATTTTTCATCATTAATCATATGCATATCAACAACTTCATCATTATCAGATAAATTCATACCTTTAACTCCAATAGTAACTCTTGAACTTTTTGGAATCGTATTTGCTTCTATATTAATTCCCTGTCCTTGTTTTGATATTAAAACAATATTTTTAGGGTTACCAATTTCAATATCTCTTAATTCATCATTATCTTTCATTTTAATAGCAATTATTCCACTCTTCTTTTTCAAAGATGTGTATTCACTAAAACTTGTTCTTTTGATTAAACCATTTTTAGTTACAAAAAATATATCTTTATTGTCTGCACCACGTTCAATTATGCTACAAAGCATAGGCTTTTCTTTATCTTTCATTGTTGGTATTAAACTTCTAATTCCAACTCCTTTTGCCGCATTCGTTCCAGTAGGAATATCATTTACTAATATTTTATATACCTTCGCATCAGATGTAAATACTAATAAATTATCAATAGTATTAGTTTTAAATATTTCTTTAGTTATATCTTCTTGTGACTTAGTTCCTTTTGTATTCCTATTACTTATTTTAAAATTCTTTTGAGGTATTTTTTTAATATATCCATTTTTAGTAGTAATAACAACTACATTTTCAGACGGAATAGATTTAATTTCTTTTTCTTCTTTTGGCATTTCTATTTGTTCGAGT
>Ga0172378_10002180_pt1 | contig 18275 bp, 16 predicted proteins | sample GrowelOW332metaG_FD_119755 | JGI IMG/M metagenome (GOLD analysis project Ga0172378, IMG submission 119755) | Groundwater microbial communities from an aquifer near a municipal landfill in Southern Ontario, Canada - Pumphouse #3_1 metaG | ecosystem: Environmental > Aquatic > Deep subsurface >... | reverse complement strand
TGAGTTTGCATATTATCTAAAGAAAAAGATATTTGATGAGTTAAAACTGCCTATTTCAATAGGAATAGCAAATACAAAATATCTCTCAAAACTAATAACAGAATACGCAAAACCAGATGGTGTAAAATATGTAAGTGTTGATAATATCGCAAATTTTACAAGAGATATTCCAATCAAAGAGTTCCCTGGAATTGGAAAAGCTTTTCAAGAAAAACTTAAAGGTTATGGAATAAAAACACTAGGAGATATTAAAAAAAATCAAAAACTTTTTTACTCATGGCAAAAATCTGGTATTGATTTATATAATCGTGTTTGTGGAATACGAGATAATAAATTAACTTTTGAAAGGGAAAAAAAATCAATTGGAATAGGGCGAACATTTGATGTGATTTTTGATAGAGAGGAACTAAAAAGAAGAGTTATGATACTTTGTCGATATTTGTGCTTTTTAGTGAAAAAAGAGGGCGTAAATCCTCTGACTTATGCAATACAAATAAGATATGAATATAAAATCAAATCAAAAGATTATATAAATGTAAATAGAATTTTTAATGAAATGGATTTCAAAAATGAAATGGTAAAACTTTTTGAACAAACAGATAATCATAAAACTCATGGAATAATACAGCTAAATATAACAGTTTTAAACTTCGCAAAAATAAATGAATATACTTACAACCTTTTTGAATATGAGGCTGATACAAAAAAAAGAGCTTTGACAAATCAACTGCAAAAACTAAGAAGTAAATATGGGATTGATATTATTAAAAGTGGATTTGAGATTAAAGAGTAAAGTTTAAGATTTAGATAAAAAATTTATCTAAATCTTTTATATTTTGATTAAGCGATTTTTATAATATAATTTAAACCAATATAAATACAAGCACCCAGTATTGCAGTAACTGGTAATGTAAAAATCCATGCAAGTAAGATAGTATTAATAGTCTTTTTTTGAACTCCACCGTCGGGTTCTGCAACCATAGTTCCAGCAACAGCACTTGAAACAATATGTGTGGTACTAACAGGAGCATGGGCAAAGTTTGCTAATAAAATAGTTACCATTGCCATTGCTTGAGATACTGTTCCTTGCATATGATTAATTGGTTTTGAACCTATTTTTTCACCAATAGTATGAACAACTCTTTTATAACCTATCATTGTTCCAATCCCAATCATTAACGCAACAGAAATAATAACCCAATAAGGCACATATTCAGTAGAAGTAATCATCTGTTTTCTTTGATCTGCAATATAATCTGATTTATCTTTATCTATTGATTTATAGGCTCGTTCAACTTGTCCAAAAAAATTATCTGAGCATAAAACAGCTGTATGAATTTTCCATCTTTCATCTTTTGGAAGTTCAGAATATGATTTTAAGCCATCGATTTTTTTAGAAATTTCAAGAGTTGTTTTATATACTTGATTAACATTACACTCAGTAATTGTATTTTGAATTTTTAATGCACTAATAAGTTGTTTTTCTTCTAAAAGTTTTGTAATAGTATCATTATTATCTGCATAAAATTTTGTTAAATTTGCTGCACTATCTCTTGTTTGCATAATTTTATATTGATGAGCTTCCATATTTAAAGAATAATAAGTTGGTAAAATTCCAATAAGAATAATCATAATAAGACCTATTCCTTTTTGCCCATCATTAGAACCATGTGCAAAACTAACTCCTGCACCTGTGGCAATTATTCCAGTTCTCATCCAAAAATTAGGTTTCTTTTTTCCCTCAGTTCCAGTAGTTTTGAAAAATTTTGGATTTTTAATAAATTTTCTAGATACTTTCATAATCAAAAAAGCAAATCCAAAACCTACAAGTGGAGAAATAGCTAATGCAGTTAAAATTCCATAAACAACTTTCAAATTTAAACTTTGAGAAAAAGTAAATCCATGCATCATTCCAAAAGCCACACTAACACCTACTAATGAACCGATTAGGGAATGTGAACTAGAAACTGGTAGACCAAAATACCATGTTCCAAAATTCCAAACAAGTGCTGAAATTAATAATGAATATATCATTACTAAAGTTGCATTTTGATCAGTTGATACCATAATATCAAGTGGTAATAAATGCACAATTACATAGGCAACACCAATTCCACCAAGGATTACACCAATAAAGTTCATAATTCCAGCCATAATAACAGAGTATCCAGCTTTCATAGAATTAGTGTAAATAATCATTGCAACAGCATTTGCTGTATCATGAAAACCATTAATCATTTCATAAAATAATGCAATACCCAATGACAAAAGTAATAATCCAATTGTAAAGTTATCGATATTATTTAAAGCATCCCACAAAACAGACATTAATACATCCTTGAATTTAAAAGTTAAAAAGTTTGGGATTATATCCTAGTTTAACTTTTGAAACTTTATAACTAAATATAAAGCTTTTTAAGCCTAGAATTCAAATTCAATAAAATTAAAGGATATTTCATGGCATATATTTTACAAGTAGATTTCCCACATGATGGAATTTTTGGTGAAGAGTTTTCAAAAGCTTTTATTGATTTAGCAAATGATATATCACAAGAGGCTGGTTTGATTTGGAAAATTTGGACTGAAAATGAAACTACAAAAGAAGCGGGTGGAATTTATCTATTTTCAAATGAAAATGATGCAAAAAGATACTTAGAAAAACATACTCTTAGACTTGAATCTTTTGGATATAAAAATATAAGAGGGAAGATTTTTAAAGTAAATGAAGCACTAAGTTTTATTACAAATGCAGGTTTTTTGAAATAGAAACTTAAAATAAAAAAAGGGCAAAAAACCCTTTTCTTAATCAGCTAATAAAGTTCTATAAAACTCTCTATAATTTGTATCTTTTTCATCTCTAGCTTTCATGGCAGCTCGTGGATGTTCATTTAGTTGTCCAGTTAGCATATAAGGAATACTATATCCCCAATCTAACTCTTTTTCAAGTGGAACTATGAATTCTTCAATAAATTTCAATACAGGCATTAGTTTATATTTTGGATTTTTTAAGAACCCAATTAATAATTCAAGAGGACAATTTCCGGCACCTCTTCCAAATCCTGAAATTGTAACATCAAGAAAACTAGCTCCGTAAATCATTGATTCTAAAGTATTTGCATATGCTAACTGAAGATTATTGTGAGCATGAATTCCTATTTGTTTTCCAGAATCAACAGCAACTTTTAAATATTTTTCTGTTAATTTTTTGATTTGTTCAGGATAAAAAGAACCAAAACTATCAGCTATATAAATAACATCAACGGGCGTTTTTGCTAATTGTGCTAAAACTTCATCAAGTTCATCATCAAATGATTTTGAAATAGCCATAATATTTACAGTTGTTTCATAACCTTTTTCATGAGCATCTAAAATTAATTCAATAGCTGCTGGGATTTGGTGAATATATGTTGCTATTCTTATCATATCAACAACACTTTCAGATTTTGGTCTAAGTTCATCTTTTAAACATCTTCCAATATCGCTCATAACAGCAATTTTCATATTTGTTTTATTTTCACCAACAATTCTTCTAATATCTTCTTCTTTACAGAAATTCCAAGGACCATATTCATCTTCACTCATAATTGTTGGAGATACATTTTTCCCGATTTCCATATAATCAACACCAGCAGCTAAACAAGCTTCATAATGTGCTTTCACAAAAGCATCATTAAAATGGTAATTATTTACTAATCCACCATCTCTAATTGTGCAATCAAAAACTTTGATGTCTTCTCTAACTGTTAGTATTGAACCTTTTTTTTCAATCATTATTGTTCCTTGTTCTTTCTTCTTATACTCATATAATACCTAAAAGGCACTCAAATCAATCTTTAATAAGATTTCATTCCTAAAACTTCTTCTATTTTATTATAAGAATAAAATTCAAAATTCTTATTTTTTGCTTTAATTGTATAAACAGCCATTCTATCAGCTAGTTCATTTCCTTCAACTCCTGCGTGACCTTTTACATGATTTATTTCAATTTTATCTTTTAATTGTAAAAATAAATTATGAGACTCTTTTATTAATTCAAGGTTTTTAATCTCTCCACCTTTTTTGCTCCAACCATTTGCTTTCCAACCAAATGCCCAAGTTGTAATACAATCAATTGCATATTTTGAATCTGAAAAAATAGAGATAATATTTTCACTACTTGTTTGTTTTGCAATTACTAAAGCTTGATGAAGTGCATTTAACTCAGCGATATTATTTGTTCCCTCTTCTTCGTAAGCTCCATAAAGTAAAACAGGATTTTTCTTGTTTGAATAAATAGCTAATCCACTTCCAGCATTTCCAGGGTTTCCTGAACATGCACCATCACAATAAATTCTAATATATTCATCATCTTCATTTATTTCAACTTTATTTTCACTTATTTGCTCTTTTGGAAGTTCATAAACTGATTTTACTTTTATATTATTAAACTCTAAAACCATGTGATAATTTTTTATTATTTGCTCTTGTGATTTTAGTGCTAAATCACCTTTTAAAAGCATAAGTAAATTCATATCATTTTTTGAAACTTCTTTATCAAAAGCCTGATTTTTCCAGTTCTCATCAGGGGGATAAACTAAACCTAAAATTTTAAATTGTTCTTTGTTTAGTGTATCTTTGTGTGAAATTAATTGGATAAAACTATTGTCTATTTTCATATTTTATTTTCTTTATATTTTTTAATTTGGAAAGAATTGTACTTAAATATACTATAACCCTTGCTTTTATTTTTTTATTCTGTTAGACTGTAGGCACTAAAGATGAATCGAGTTTCATCTGTTATTTGCCTTTTATTGATTACCCACAGCGTTAATATTACTCATCTAGACAACAAGCTCATTTTTATCTTTTTAATTACTTCATTAAATTGAAGAAAAAAAAGGAAATCATATGTCAATTACACATATAAAAACAAACAAAAAAATCGAAGTTTTATTAAGACTTTTAGAAAATAAAGAAAGTTTAGAGGACGCAAGTTCAAAAGCTGGATTGAATATAGAAAAAACAAGATTAATAATTAATAATAAAAAAATTTAATTATTAAAAAATTATTTTATATATAGATATCTTATTTTCATTGATTACAATCATTACTAATAAAATATAATTTTGGTATCATTACAAAAAATAAAGATACGGAGATGTTATGCTTTCAAGATTATCAATAAAACAAAAATTGATTTTAATAATGTTAATACCGCTTATTGTTGTTATATTATTAGCAGCAAAACTAGCAGTAGATTCATTTAGTTCTTCTAAAAATTTGCAATCATTAGATAAAGTAGTTGTTCTTTCAATAAAAATTGGAAATTTAGTTCATGAAACACAAAAAGAAAGAGGAATGACAGCTGGATTTTTGGGTAGTAAAGGTGAAAAGTTTAGTACTGAACTGCTAACTCAAAGATTACTTGTTGATGAAAAATTAAAAGAACTAAATGGATTTTTAAATACATTTGATAAAAATGTTTATAGTGATGAATTCTTAGAAAATCTAAATAATGGTCTTAAAAAACTTCAAGATTTACCAAATATTAGAAGTGGAGTTATTGCTTTTAATATAAATGCTTCTATTGCGATTGATTATTATACTGATACGAATAAATTGTTATTAAATGTAATTGCAACTATTACAAAATTATCAAATAGTAGTGCTAAGGTATCTCAAGAATTAGTATCTTATATGAATTTTTTATTATCAAAAGAGAGAGCTGGAATTGAAAGAGCAGTTGGAACTAATACTTTTGCAAAAAATACTTTTGGTGAAGGAATGAAAGCTAAGTTTTATACCTTAGTTGCTGAACAAAATGCATATATGGATTCATTTTTGAAAGTAAGTAGTTTAACTATGGCTGATTTTTACAAAAAAACTTTTCAAGCTGATTCTATAAATGAAGTTGAAAAAATGAGAAAAATTGCTTTATATAGCAATCTTGACTCAAATTTTAATATTGATGCAAATGTTTGGTTTAAGCAAATAACTGAAAAAATTAATATTCTAAAGAAAATTGAAGATTATATTTCACAAAGTTTATTAGATACAATTGGTGCAGAAATGCATACTGCTAGTCAAAATATGATTATCTTTGGATTATTAAGTGCTTTTGGTGTTGCTTTAACTATGATTTTAGCAAGAACGATTGCTTTTACAATTTTAATTGATGTTGATTCTGTAAAAAAAGGTGTTGAAAACTTTTTTGCATTTATAAATTTTGAAAAAGATGATATTGAACTTATCAATGTTAAATCAAATGATGAATTAGGAATGATGTCAAAAATCATAAATAAAAACATCGAAGATACAAAAGTGAATATTCAAAAAGATAGAGCTTTAATTGCTGATACAATTAGAGTTACAAATGAAATTAATAAAGGTCATTTAGACTGTAAAATTGAACTTGACTCAAATAATCCTTCATTAAATGAACTAAAAAATATTATAAATGAAATGTTAGGAACATTAAATAGCAATATTTCAAATATTTTAAATGTTTTAACTTCATATTCAAAATTAGATTTTAGATTAAATTTAGCTCCAAATAATCTTGAAGGTATTATAAAAGAGTTAGAAAAAGATGTAAATATTTTAGGTGATGTTATTACTCAAACTTTAATGGAAAATAAAAAAACTGGTATAGTATTAAGTAATAATGCAAACACGTTAACTCAAAATATGCAAGAGATAGCAAGTGCTGCAAATTCACAAGCTGCATCTTTAGAAGAAACAGCAGCATCTTTAGAAGAGATAACTTCAAACATAACAAATAACACTCAAACAGCTATAAAAATGGCAAGTTTTGGAAATAAAGTTAAAGAATCAATTACTTTAGGTCAAGACTTAGCAAATAAAACAGCTTTATCTATGGAAGATATAAATTCTCAAACATCAGCTATAAATGAAGCAATTACAATTATTGACCAAATAGCATTTCAAACAAATATTCTTTCTTTAAATGCAGCTGTAGAAGCTGCAACGGCAGGAGAAGCTGGAAAAGGATTTGCTGTTGTTGCAGGAGAAGTTCGAACACTTGCAAGTAGAAGTGCTGAAGCTGCTAAACAAATAAAAAACTTAGTTGAAAATGCTCAAAGAAAAACGCAAGAAGGTAAAGATATTGCATCAAATATGATAAAAGGTTACACAGAATTAAATGAAAATATTAGTATTACTTTAGATTTAATTCAAAATGTTACGACTGCAAGTAAAGAGCAATCAACAGGAATGATTCAAATAAATGATGCTGTTAATAATTTAGATCAAATTACTCAACAAAATGCACAAAATGCTTCACAAGCTAATGAAATCGCTCAACGAACACTTGATATATCAAATACTATTATTACTCAAGCAGATGCGAAAGAGTTTAATGGAAAAAATTCTTTTTAGAATTTAACAAGAAGTAAAAGAGTTAATCTCTTTTACTTCTTATTCTTCTTTATGTCGTCTACCATTAAAAGTTAAAACCGTATCTAGTTTTATTTGCTCTTTTGTAGTTAGAATCAAATATTCAAAACCATCAATTACACTCATAGTTTCTATCAAACCTTTTATAGTCTTTTTCTCATTATTTTCTAAATAAACAATAGTTGAGGGAATATTTCTTTTCATTGCCACATTTAATTGATCAAAAAATTCGCATGAAATTGGAGTGTACATATTTAAATTTTTCCTTTTATGGGATATAACTTTTTTTACTTTTAATAAAAGAAGTTGTATAAAAAATTTCTCTTAAAAATAAAAATAAAGAGATAATTAAACAAAGCATTGCTGAAATAAAAAGTAAAACTATAAAAAAAGAGTCTTTAAATTCAAATATTGCACTTAAAAACATAGTTACAATAACTAAGGCAATTAATAATCCAGTACTTGTGCAAAAAAGTATGGCAAGATTTGTATTTCTCATTCTCATTGTAAGAAATTTTCTTCTTTGTTTAAGTTTTAAAATATCTTCATCGTTTTTATGGATTAGTTGATGCTCATCTTCATATTTATCTAATTTATCAACTTTATCAATAATTCTTGAAAGTCTTCCTGTGAAAACATTTAACAACCCAGCCACACCTGCTAGTAAAAATACAGGTGCAACCGAGAGTTGAATTAGTTGAGAAACACTATTTACACTATTTGCTTCTATCATTGTAAACATTTTATTTTCTTCTTTATTTTATCTCATCAATAATTTCTAATAATTGCTCTTGAGCATCTTGTGCAATTTCAATTAAATCAGGATTTATATCATCAACTAATTGAACTAAAGAGTTCATAGCTATTATTGTTTCACCGTCTTGTGTATAAACAGAGATTTTACAAGGCATGATAATTGAAAGTGACATATCTTCACTTAAAAGTTTTTCTGCAATTATTGGATTACAAATGTCAACAATTTGACACTCATTTCCTAACTCTATTCCTTTTGATTTTAAAGTTTCTGTTATATTATGAATATGTTGAATTCCAAATTTGTATTTTGAAGATACTTCTTTTAAACAATCAATAACTTCTTGAACACTTTTTTTAGTTACTTCCATATATTGCATATATTTTTCCTTTTTTATTTATAAATTATTTTTGATTATAACTAATTAATTTTTATATGTTAATTTTCTATTATTATTGAACTTGATTTGTTTTTAAATTTATTTATTTTGATTTAACTTCATTTTTACCGATAAACTCTTTTTCGTTTGCATTTGAAACAATAAGTTTCGCTATTGTATCTGTTGTAACTGCTACATCGTGAGTTTGAGATGCTATGGCAGCATTTTTTTGAGTTTGTTGGTCAAGGCTGTTTACAGCGTCATTGATTTGTTCTATTCCTGTAAGTTGTTCTTTACTTGACATTTCAATATCTTGGATTAGATTTATAGTGTTTGTAATATTTTGGTTTAACTCTTTGTATCCAGTAATCATATTATTTGCAATTTCTTTACCTTGATTTGCTTTAGAAGTTGCATTTCCTACTATATTTTTTATCTCTTTTGCAGCTTCTGCACTTCTATTTGCTAGATTTCTTACTTCTGCTGCAACTACTGCAAATCCTTTTCCTGCTTCTCCTGCTGTTGCTGCTTCTACTGCTGCATTTAATGAAAGAATATTTGTTTGAAATGCTATTTGGTCAATCACACTAATTGCTTCATTTATAGAATTAACTTGAATATTTATTTCTTCCATAGCAACTGTTGTTTGATTTGCTAAATTTTCTCCATCTTGTGCAGATTTTGTAACACTATTTGAATAAGTTGCCATTTTTGCAATATTCTGTGTATTGTTTCTAATATTTGAAGTTATCTCTTCTAACGCTGCTGCTGTTTCTTCTAAAGATGCTGCTGCTTCATTTGAGCTAACATTTAATTTATCTACATTTAATAAAAGAATATTTGAACTTTTATCAAGGGTTAATCCATTTGATTTATTCTCAACTAACATTTCATTTACAACATTTGCAAGATTATTTAATCCAGTAGATACCTCTCCTAAATTATTTCCTGATATTCTATGCGAAAAGTTTAATTTTTGAAAAGATAATAGAGCATCTGATATTTTATTTAAATCACCATCAACTTTTGTAGATACAATTTGAAATAAATCATTAACTCCATTTTTAAGTTCTTCTATTCCTTCATTTATAGTTGATTCAGTTATGGTTTGTTTCATAATGCCTGTTTTTGCAAGGTTAATAGCTTTTTTAACAGCATCTATAACTTTTTTAGCTTCTGTTATATCTTGAGCAAATTTAACAACACGAGTTACTTTTCCACTTTTATTTTTTACAGGAGTATATGAAGCTTGAATCCAAACTGAAGTACCATTTTTATGAATTCTTTCAAATTCATTAATTTGAGATTTCCCTTCAGCTAAATTATTCCAAAAATCAGTGTATTCTTTTGTACTTGTATAAGTTTTACTACAAAACATTCTATGATGATTACCAACTGTTTCTTTTAATGTATAACCTAATACATTTAGAAAATTATCATTTGCATGTAATATTGTACCATCTGGTTTGAATGATATAATTGCGAAGTTTTCTTCCATTGCTGTTAATCTTCCAGCTTCTTCTTCTGTTTTTCCTAAATTAAACATATAATACTCCTCTTTTTTGTTATCTTATTACATAAAATATATATTTGTATAGATCATATATTAAAGTAAAGTATATTTGTAGTCTTTTATTGTTTGTTCATAACTAAAGGGCTTTGCTTACAAAAGTTATATTTTATAAATTTTTATAAAAAGCCAATTTTTTAACTTCTAGTTTATCAAACATAGTAAGTATATTTTTGTAATCTTGTTTAAAAGTTCTGTTTATTAAAAACTCTTTTCCTTCTAGGATATTTACAGCTTTTTGAATTTTTTCTTCACCATAAATATTAAAAAGTGCCTGTTCATAATCTTCCCAATTTAACTCATCATTTTGCATTCTAATAAGTTGTGCGACAAGATGACCAAGGCTATTGTTTGAGAATTCTAAGATTTGTAAAGCATCATCATACTCTTCTAAAAGTAATAACATTTGAGCTTTAAAATCTTGCATTGTAAAGTTTTCTTGGAAAATAACTCCAATATAAAGTTGCATATTTAAAGAATCATCTAAACTATCAACTGTGTCTAAAATCTCGTTTATATCGTATTTTTCAAAGTTTAAAACCATATCTCGGATTAGTTTTCCATTGTTTTTATTATTATAAATCATATCATCTATTGGATAAACTTCTGAAAAACCTGGGATTATCATTTGGCATGAATAAAAACCTAAATATGTATATTCTCTTAAATACATCTCTTTATCTTGAGCAGCTAAAATATCTAATAAATAAGCATATTCATCAGCGCTTCCATTTCCTGCATAATTCCAAGGTGTGTATTCATAACTTTTTTTAGCACTTAAAAAAGGAAATCCTATTTTTCCATTTGAGTCTATAAAGTGAGCTTCGATATTAAAACTATCACTTACTAAATCCATATCAAAAGTAGGGATTTCAAAGGCATCAAGGTTTGTTAGATCTCTTCCTTGCATTAGTTCTGTCATAGTTCGCTCTAAACTTACCTCTAAAATAGGGTGAGCACCAAAAGATACAAATAGTGTTGAGTTCTTTGGATTTATAAAAGATATTGCAGTTACAGGGAAAATTCCGCCTAAACTTGAATCTAAAACTTCTACGATATATCCCATTTCTCTAAGGGCAATTAAGTCTTCATAAACTTTTGGAAATGATTTTACGATTTTGTCAGGGAACTTAGGAAGGCAAAGACCTTCTTTTATGATTTTTATTTTTACATATCTTTCAAATATTTCACTAAGAGCCTGAACTTTTGCTTCATCTGCTGTGTTTCCAGTTGCAAGTCCGTTACTTACAAAAAGGTTACTAAGAATATTTATTGGAATATATGTTTTTTCATTTGTTGTTTGATTTATAAAAGGAAGTGCTACGATTTTATCCATATAATCGCTGTTAAAATCAACTAAATCTTTTGGTTCTAACTCACCGTTTGGATTGTAGATTTTTTTTAGTTTTGCGTTTAAATAATCCCCATCAAAATCAAAAGCGATTTCATCTGGAAAGTATTTTCTATTTGGCGTATAGAAGTCTATAAATACATTGTTTGTTTGTAATCTTTCAATATATTCACCATAAGCACTGGCAATTGAAGCATCGGAAATGATACCTTTTCCATTTGTATAAATATGATTTGGAGCTTCTGTTGATGCAAGATTTACAGAAAAACAGTTTTTTAAAGGATGTTTTTCTTGTGAAAAAGTTGTTTCAATTCCTACATCTACTAAAACAGCTTTTAGTTTATTGATTGATTCTTCAAGTGAAGAGTTTTTTGATAATAAATTCATTTGATTATTTTTCTCGATTCATATTAATTTTTTCTCTAAAAGGCTTAGATTATAGCCAAAAAAATTATATTCCAAGAATAGGGTGTAAATATTAGCTACAATACGAAATCAATAGAAAATATATAAAGGGTTATAAATGGCAAAAGGTAAAAAAACAATAATCAAAGAGATTAAAAAATTAGATGATGAAATATTATTAATAAATGGAAAAGAGTATGTAATTGTTGAAGATACAGAAAATATCGAAACAGCAACTACAATGAAAATTTCATCAAATGGAAACAGAATTTTAAGATTTGAAGATGAAAAGAAAAAAGCAACAATAGATGTTAAAAGAGATATTGATATTGTTAAATATACATTTCAAGACCCAAGTATTGCTAAAAAATTCGCAAAAGGTTACGACAAAACAGTAATCACACCAGCTGATAAAAGAGAAGAAATAGGAAATGCAAGTTCATTTGTAAAAGCTAGAAAAATCATAAACACATATATTTCAAAAAAGGGTGAAAATTTTGACCCTAAAAATGGAAAAACTACATTTTATGTGACAGAAGAAGCGTAAAAATTTTAAAGGGATTTTCTATAAAATCCCTAACTCTTTACTCATATCAACTATTAGTTTTGAAAATGGTTGTTTTGATAAATCTTCATTTTCATCTATGAGATTAAAAATATCTTTTTTGATTTGTTGAAATGGAATACCTGTCAAATCTTGTAACTCTTTGAGCCTACTTTCTGGATAGTGTTCTGCTTTTTCTATCATGTCAAAAACTATATCTTTGTGGGCTTTGTATCGTTCATTTAGTTTGAAAATCTCAATATATTTATCATATATATCAGTAAACTGTTCTTTTAAAGTTACATCTATATCATCTTTTGATTTTATATGTAAGTTTTTGCAAGATGGCTCTAAAAATAGTTTGAATTTTACTTTTTGGTGGAAATCAAAGTTTTCATCATTTGGTGCGATGCAAGATTTATTTGAATTATTTTCAAAAGTATTTTCACTTCCTTTTACTTTTGCATTACAAACATAACAAGATGGAATAAGATTATAAAAACTAAGTGCCAAATATGGATAAGTAGCTTTATCAAAAAAATGGTCAAGTTGAAAAGTTGAAACTTTTTTATCTGCATCAAAATTTGTAATAAAATCTTTATTGCAGTAAAAACAAGTTCTAAAATCAAAATTTTCTGTGAAGAAAGGTGTAATAACATCAGATTGGAATTTTCCAGAATAATTAAAAATATCTTTTATAATTTCATTTAGTACGGTTTTTGATTTAATTTTTCCTATTTCTTCAATTAATACATTAGGTTTTTCTAAAATTAATTTTTTTAACTCTAAGTTCTTTAATTTTTTAGTTTCAATAAAATATCTATAAAATCTTAGAATACTTATTTTCTTTCTATCTTTTCCCTTTGTTGTTTTAAAAATATTGCTATTATTCAATAACTCAACAAGAGTTTTATTCTTTGAGTTTTTTTTTGGTTTTTCAAATTTTGATAATATTAATTTTTTGTAATATGCTTTTTCAAAATCAAAACTTTTATCTTTTAAATAATTAGAATAATTAAGCTTTAGCATTTTTTTCATCCAAATATTTTTGTAATTCTTCTTTTGAGAATTGTTTTAAAAGCTCTTCTTTTTTTCGATTTTTGTAAGTCTCATCATCAAATATTTCTTCGAGTTCATAAAGATAATTTTTGATTATTGTTTGTAAAAATGGTTCACCGATTATTCTTTGGATGTTTTCAAAATCTTTTTTCTTATTATTATATTTTTTCAAATGAGTTTTTTTTGGATATTTACTTTTTTTTACTTTCTCATAAAAATCTTTGATTTCATTTATTTTCCCTTTCGCAAACTCACCCATAAGTCCATCACTCATAAAAAATCCATTTGAAAGTAAAGTATGGATATTTGCACCAAAGGTTTGAGTTATATCAGGATTTTCTACTTTGCCATTTTTTAAAAATATTACATTTTGTTTTGGAATATCAGAAAGAATAAAAGGAGAATGGGAAGCTAAAATAATATGTAGATTATTTTTTAATTTATTTTCTTGAATAAAATCAAGTATTATTTTTAAAATCTTTTTTTGCCAATTTGGATGAAGATATAATTCTATTTCATCAAAAAGTACAATATTACTTTTACTTTCAAATTGGGATAGCATAAAATCTATTCTTTCCAAATAAAATAAAATTGTTTTTTCACCTGAGCTTAATTTTATATCTTTACCATCTTTTGATTGAAAAGTTAATCGAAAATTTGTTTCTAAGTTATATACAGATGAAACCAATTCAAAGAATGTTTTATAATCATCACTTTCAATAATTAAGTTATTATTTATTTTTATTAAAAATTCTAGTATTGTTTCAATCTTCTTAGGGAGACTTTCATCTACTGGTCTTGATGGGTCACCATTAGGCATGTTAGAAGTTTTTATTTCAGTAAGTTTTTTTTCATCATAGTTAATTTTAATACTATAAGGTTGTTTGATTTTAAAAACTTCAAAAAATAGCTTTTTGTATTTATCCTCAACCAATAAATTACCTATTGCAAAAGTTTGAAAAAAGTTAAATTGTGAAAGTTTAAATCCTGAAAAAGTTGGATACAAGTTATTTTCTTTATATAAATCAAAATCATTTTTTCTATAAATACCATAATACTTTATAGGGTCTTCTGGACTTGGTGAATCATTTTTGATAATACCATCTCTTTCTAAATGAGATATATTGAGATAGCTTACATCAAAATATTTTTTTAAAGCTATATTGTGATTAGTTATTCCACGACTTAATTTTTCATCTGCTAGTTGTTTTGGAATATGTTTTTCTATAGTTATATCTGTATTTAAGATGTCTACATTATTTGTATAACAAATATTTTTCAAACCATCATTTAAAACAAAAAAATAGTTAAATACTTCTAAACCGCTATTGAGTGTTAGTATTTTTGATAATACTTCAAATAAACTACTCTTTCCACTCCCATTTTCTCCAACAATAGCCGTAATATTGATTTTATCAGAAAAAATACTTTTATAAGTCGTACTTTCATCTCTAACTTTTGTTAACTTTTTTGAATCTTTATCATAATGAAATTCAAACCTCGGCGAAAAATTAAACCCCTGATTCCTAATATTTTTATACTCTTCAACCCATAAATAAACTAATTCCATAAAAAACCTTGATTATTATTTGGATAAATTATATCATCAAAAGATAAGAAAATAATTATTCTTTAGTTTAAACTTTTCTTCAAATTTCTTTTAACACTTTTAATTGGATTATTTATGATATAATGCAACAATTTCAGCATACATCGGTCTATGCCTGACTTCGTTTTTGTAGTCAATTTACAACTCAACTAAACTCAAATTATATAACCTAGATCGTAACTCAAGTTTACAACTTTTGATAGGTTCATAACAAAACAAGGTACTTATGTCATTTTCAAACTTAGGTTTATGCGCAGAACTTCTTCGTGCAATTAAAGAAGAGGGTTATACAACGCCAACTCCAATTCAAGCAAAATCAATTCCAGTGATTTTATCAAATAAAGATGTTCTAGCAGCTGCTCAAACGGGTACTGGAAAAACGGCTGGATTTACACTTCCACTGTTACAAAGATTAAAAACTGCTTACAATAAAGATAAAAAATCTCATGTAAGAGCTTTGATTTTAACTCCAACAAGAGAACTAGCAGCGCAAGTTGCACAAAGTGTTGAAACTTATGGGAAATATCTTCCTTTTAAATCAGCTGTGGTTTTTGGTGGAGTTGGAATCAACCCACAAAAAGCACTTTTAAGAAAAGGTGTTGATATTGTAATTGCAACTCCTGGAAGATTACTTGATTTAATTTCTCAAGATTGTTTAGATTTATCAAAAATCGAATTTTTTGTTCTAGATGAAGCAGATAGAATGCTTGATATGGGATTTATAAATGATATTAAAAAAGTTCTAGCAATTATTCCAAAACAAAGACAAAATCTTCTTTTCTCAGCTACTTTCTCAGATGATATTAAAAAACTAGCAGATAGTTTATTGAATTCTCCTGTTTTAATAGAAGCTGCAACTGCAAATAGCACTTCACACAAAGTTGAACAAACTGTTCATTTAGTTGATAGAGAGAGAAAAAAAGAGCTTTTATTACATTTAGTAAATAAAAACAACTGGAAACAAGTTTTAGTTTTCACAAGAACAAAACATGGTGCAAACAAATTAAGTGAAGCACTTGTAAAAGATGGTATTTCTTCATCTGCAATTCATGGAAATAAATCACAAGGTGCAAGAACAAAAGCCTTAGATGATTTCAAAGCTGGAAATGTAAGAGTTCTAGTTGCAACTGATATCGCTGCACGTGGGATTGATATTGACAATCTTCCACATGTAATAAACTTCGAATTACCAAATATCGCTGAAGATTATGTACATAGAATCGGAAGAACTGGACGAGCTGGAAACGAAGGTGAAGCTATATCTTTAGTTTGTGTAGATGAACATGATTATTTGTTTGGAATTGAGAAATTAATCAAACAAAAAATCAGAAAAATTGAAACAATCGGATTTAAAGTTGACCCAAATATCAAAGCTGAGCCAATAGGAAATAGAGGAAACAGAGGTAATAGTTCAAATCAAAATAGAACTTCTAAACCAAAAGATGCAAATTCTAGTTCAAAAAAACCTTTTGGTAGAAAAAAAGAAGAAAGTTCATCTGCAAAACCAAAAAGCAATAACAACAATAGATTTGCTTCTAAAAAAAGTGATTCAGCATCTAGCGTAACAAAAAATAGAAGAACAAACTCAGGTTTTAAAAATAACTAAATAGTTTTAAATATTTAAGTAAGGTAGGATTCTATAAAATACCTTACTTGAAATTTAGGAGCTATAAAATGCACAAAAAAATTAAACTACTTATCTCAATATTTTTTCTAACAAACTCTTTTTTATTTGCTCAAGATTTGGAACTTGAAAATATATTCAAAAACAAACAAGTTGATGGAACTATTGTTATTGAATCTTTAAATACAAAAAAAATCTATGTTTATAATGAAAAAAGAGCTGAAATACTTTTTAGTCCTGCCTCAACTTTTAAAATTCCAAATACCTTAATTGCATTAAATGAAGGAGTTGTAACAAAAAATTCTGTGATTGTTTGGGATAAAAAAATAAGAGAATATGAATCTTGGAATAAAAATCAAACTTTACAAAGTGCCTTTAAAACTTCTTGTGTTTGGTGTTATCAAGAATTTGCTTCAAAAATAGGAATTGAGAAATATAAAAAATATTTAGAAGAACTTGATTATGGGAATAAAAATATCGGAACTGATGTAACAAGATTTTGGTTAGATGAAAGTTTAAAAATTACGGCTTATTCAGAGATAAAATTTTTAAAGCGACTGTATACAAATGATTTGCCTTTTAAAATCGAAGACATAAATCTTTTAAAAAACATAATGATTGATGAAAAAAATGAAGATTTTACAATCCGAGCAAAAACTGGTTGGGAAGGGAAATATGGTTGGTATGTGGGTTTTATTGAAACAAAAAATGATGTTTGGTTTTTTGCAACAAATATAGATACAAAATCAAAAGATGATTTAATAAAAAGAAAAGAGATAACTTTAGAGGCTTTAAAAATCAAAGGGATTATTAATTGAATTATGAAATAAAAAATAGCTTCATAAGAGTAAAAATAAACTCTTTTGGAGCTGAACTAAATAGTTTACAAAAATGTGGTGAAGAGTTGGAGTATATTTGGCAAGGTGATTCAAAATACTGGAATCGTCATTCGCCAATACTTTTTCCAATAGTTGGAAGATTAAAAAATGATAGTTATATTTACAAAAATCAAAAATATAGTATGACACAACATGGATTTGCTAGAGACAAAGAGTTTGAAGTTTTCAAAAATGAAGCTGATTTTATAGAGTTTAGATTAAAAAGCGATGAAAAAACTTTTGAAATTTATCCTTTTTCTTTTGAATTATATCTGTCTTATAAACTAGAAAAGAGTAGTTTGATAGTTTCATATAAAGTGATAAATAAATCAGATGAAAAAATGCTTTTTTCAATCGGTGCTCATCCTGCTTTTAACTGGAGTTTAAAAGAAAATGAGAAAAAAGAGGATTGTTTTTTAGAATTTGAAAATATAAAACAAACAAAAAGATATTTTTTAAATGATAAAGGTTTAGTTTATAAAAATGAAGATTTGAAAATAATAGATAATAAAATAGCTTTAAATGAAGAATTATTTAAAAATGATGCTTTAGTTTTTAATGATTTAAATATGAAAAGTGTAAGTTTAAAAAATCTAAAAAATGAAAAATTTATAAAAGTAAATTTTGATAATTTTCCATATTTAGGTATTTGGTCAAAAACTAGTGGATCGCCATTTGTTTGTATTGAACCTTGGTTTGGAGTTGC
>Ga0172378_10002179_pt1 | contig 18277 bp, 14 predicted proteins | sample GrowelOW332metaG_FD_119755 | JGI IMG/M metagenome (GOLD analysis project Ga0172378, IMG submission 119755) | Groundwater microbial communities from an aquifer near a municipal landfill in Southern Ontario, Canada - Pumphouse #3_1 metaG | ecosystem: Environmental > Aquatic > Deep subsurface >... | reverse complement strand
GCGCCACTTCCGGCTTCGGCTTTTCGACGATAGAACTTAATTTACCGATGCGCGGCGCGGTTTCGGTATGCTCGACGATGCCGTATTTATGGGTTTCCTTGGGGTCGACCCGCTCCACGCCCAGAATGCTGCTTTGCTCTTTGTTGAACAGCTCGACCATTTGCTTCATGCAACCGCGGCTGCCGTCTTCGATCAAGTCGTCCGGCAGAATCACCGCGAACGGTTCGTTACCGACCACCGGCTTGGCGCAATGCACCGCATGACCCAGGCCCAGCGCCTCGGCTTGACGGACAAACACACAAGAGACGTGTGGCGGTAACAACTCGCGCAGCATTTTCAGCAGCTCGGTTTTACCGCTTTTTTCCAGTTCTTTTTCCAGTTCGTAGGATTTATCGAAGTGGTCTGGAATAGAATTTTTATTACGGCCGGTCACAAACACCATGGTATCGATGCCGGCGGCAATCGCTTCTTCCACGGCGTATTGAATCAAGGGTTTATCGACGACGGGCAGCATCTCCTTGGCAACGGCCTTGGTGGCTGGCAAAGAACGGGTTCCCAGGCCGGCAACCGGAAATACAGCTTTAGTAATTTTCTGACTCATAATGACTCTTTTGGGTTTAGGTTTTATTTTTGACGAACGAATAATGTGTGCCTAACCTTATGGCACTCTTAATTAACAACAGAAGCGCCTGTATTTTAGGCGATAATGTTGGTTTATTTTCACCTCTCCGCACGAGATATAGCAATGACAAGACTGTTATTCACGCTTTTGGCCGTGTTGATTCCGGCGAAATCGGCTTTTAGCCAGGATTTGCTGGAAACTTATCAGCTGGCAAAGGCAAACGACCCCGAATTTAAAAGCTCGGATATCAATAAGCTCACGACCGCAGAGATAAAATCACAAAGTATTGCGCAGATGTTGCCGAATATTTCGTTTAGCGCCAATAGCAGCCGCAATCGTCTGGAAAGCTCCAGCTTTTTGGGTACCACCTTACAGCACTATTGGGACCACAAGCTGGGTTTTAACTTGAAACAACCCGTGTTTCATTGGGACCACTGGATCCAGCTCGATCAAAGCGATAATAAAATCGCCCAGGCCGAAGCCCAGTTCCAAGCCAAACAACAGAACTTGATGCGTCGAACCGCCGAGGCTTATTTCAATATTCTGGCCGCGCAGGATAACCTGGAATTCAGCGTGGCTGAGAAAAAATCTATCGAAAAACAATTGGAACAAGCCAAGCAGCGCTTCGATGTGGGCATTATCGCCATTACCGATGTATACGAAGCGCAAGCCGGTTTCGACCGGGCCACAGCCAGCGAAATCGAGGCGCAAAACCTATTGGATAACAGCAAGGAAGCCTTGCGGGAAATCATCGGTGAAAACGCCGCCGACTTAAATGGTTTGCAGCCGCAGATTCCGCTCAGCCCACCAGCCCCGGAAGATTTAGCCTCGTGGTCCAACTCTGCCGAAAGCAATAATTTCTCGATAGTCGCTCAGATCAACCAAGCCGAATACGTTCGCAAAAACGTCGACTTGCAACAATCCAAACATTTGCCGACCCTGGACATCGTTGCCCAATATGGCGAAGAAGACAACGGTAACCGTTACGGCTTGCGCGGCGATAACGAAAGCGTGGGCTTGCAATTGAATTTACCGTTGTTCGAAGGCGGCGGCACCTCGTCTCGTACCCGTCAAGCGGAACACGAATACGAAGCGGCCAAGGAAGATTTAATTAAAGTGAAGCGCAGCGTCAATCGGGGCGTCAAGGACGCATTTCGCGGCGTCGTGTCCAGCATCAGCCGAGTCAAAGCGCTGGACGCCACCAGCAAATCCGCGGAAATGGCTGTGGAAGCGGCAGAGGCCGGTTTTGAAGTCGGTACCCGCACCATGGTGGACGTGTTAACCGAACAACGTAACCTGTTCAAAGCCAAAAGCGATTACGCCAGAAGCCGCTACGATTATCTGATCAACGGTATCAAACTGAAGGAAGCCGCCGGCAGCCTGAACGAACAGGACTTAGAACAGATCAATCAGTATTTGCAGGGTCAGCTCAGCCAGAATTAGCGGAGCTTTTAGTGCCAAAAACGCCAAGCAAATCCGGTTTCTCGTTTATAGGCGCAAAAAATCCGCGCCTATAAAACAACCTTAAATCAACCCTTATTTACAGGCCGTTTCCGGTTGATCGTAACCCAAGGTGTCCAGCTCGGTCTTGGGATGCAAAAAACCTTCTACCGGTGCCACACCGACCATTGAGCGTGGCGCAGCCAGCAGCAACGGCTGGCGCAACTGTCCGTCCCAAGCACGGAACGACAGCGGCATACCCTTGTACCCCTGCAAGGCAAACGCCTCCGACAGCATATAATCCTTGATGGCTAGCACCTGATTGGACTTACTGCGGACACTAGCCTCGCCTATCGCTCTGACAGCCAGATAGGCCGCGTAATCTTGTTCTTCCATCCAGCGGCCGGCGGCTTCTTTAAAGCGATTCTGCAATTGCACCGCCCCCCATTGTTCGTGAGTTCTATGCCAAGCAGTGGCGATCAGGCCTTGCGTGCCTATCACTGGCCGCGGTTTCCAGGTGCGGTAATCCAGATATTCGCCGAACAAGCCCTGCTCATCGGCCACTACCAATACGTCATAATCGTCTATTTGGGTAAACACCGGCACATCGGCTTGCGCAGTACGGCGCGCGTCGTAATCGTTGGTCCAGGCTTTTTCAGCGACCAGCTTCATACCAAATCGTTTAGCGGCCCGCTTGACCGCCGCCGCATACAACTGATCCGCCGGACTGGGTCCTGTCACCAAAAACCAGTTTTGCCAGCGTTTTTTCAGCATGTATTGCGCTAGCGCATCGGCCCGCATCGCCCGGCTCGGCAAGAGATGCAAGACATGATGCCGACAGCCGCCGTTACGCAATTCGTCATCGCTAGTCGCGGCATCCAGCAACAATTTATTCTTGGCGGAAGGCAAATCTGCCAGCAGATTCAGTTGCTCGGGACCGACATTCAGCACCACCAATCCGATATCGTCGCCCAATTGATTAAACGCTTGCTGAATATCCCCGTCGACCGGCACCACGACTTTCTTTAATTCATACTGCTGACCAGTGAACTGGCCTGTAGTGTTGTTATCGCTGATGGCCAGCTCGGCCCCAATTTGGCCTTTATTTTGGATAAACGGATCAAGATTCGATAAAGCCACCGGTACGGCTTGTTCCTGACTCAGATAAGCTATTTTCACCAACTGTTTAGCCGGCGCCGCCAGCGCGATACCCTGGGTAAGCCATGCCAATATCAACGCACAAATTACAAGTTGCTTGGTTTTTTTCATATTTCGCGGAATCTTTTCACAAAATCATAATTTTAACGGATAACCAAGCGGCAGGCTCCGCCAATAATCACTGGCCGTCTATTGAATTTTAGCGGTTTAACATCAATACTTAGCCACCTTTACATTCGCAGCTTTCGCCATGTCAGAGCCAGATTTCTCTTTGGATTTTCTCGATCAGAAGGTTACGCCCGATGACCCATGGTCTCACAAGCGTAGTGCGGTCCGATATTTGCGCGATGACATCAAAGCCGCCATCAAGATCCGCAGCCTGTGGTTTCCCCGCCTATTTCCGGTATTATTGCGCGATATCAGCAGCCGAGGCGCCTTGGTGCTTAGCGAAAAAAAAATGACCAAGAAAAGCCGGATAAAGCTTTTTTTGTTATTTAACGACGGAAGCCGCTTTGAAATCGATGCTGTTGTCGTCCATTGCGATTATGCCGCCCACCGTTATGGCATTAAATTCGACACCACCAATGCGGCGCTCGCCGACCACATACTGCATACCCAAACAGACTTAAATTTCAGCTGATACAATCAAAACCATGCCGATACTCAGCCAAATATATGTTTATCCGGTCAAATCGCTAGCCGGTATTCAGGTGCAACACTGGCCGGTCGATAACAAAGGCTTGTTGTACGACAGAAAATGGATGCTGGTCGACAAGGACGGACAGTTCCTTAGCCAACGGCGTTTGCCGAAAATGGCGTTGATCAAAACCCATATCGACGATGAGCAGTTGATTTTATCCGCGCCGGGTCAAGCCGATTTAGCACTGCCCTTACAAGCGGACGACGGCGAAGTGCTTGAAGTAGATGTCTGGCACGACCATTGTCTGGCTAAATCCTGCGGCCGTGATCCAGACGTTTGGTTAAGCCGTTTTCTGGAAATCGACTGCAGGCTGGTCTATCAAACCGACCAAGACATTCGCAAGGTTGATCCGAAATATGCGACAGATAGCGATCAAACTTCGTTTTCCGACGGTTTTCCATTTTTAATCGTTTCGGAAAATTCCTTAAATGCACTGAATCAAGCCATGCAACTGGAATTGGATATGGTTCGCTTCCGGCCTAATCTCGTGGTCGCCGACTGCGACAGCTACGCCGAAGACGCTTGGCGGCGCATCACCATCAACCATATCGGCTTCAGATTACCCAAACCTTGTTCACGCTGTTCGGTACCGACTATCGATCCTTTGACCGCGTTAAGCGGCAAAGAACCGCTGACGACGCTGAATCGGCTACGCAAATGGCAAAACAAAGTCTATTTCGGCCAAAATGCCTTGCACGACAAACCCGGCAACTTGTCGGTCGGCCAGCCGGTGAGTATTGAGGAAACCGGCGAGCCGCAGCCACCGGTATCCGCAACCTAGAAAATCCCGTCAATTCCAATGTTGGTTTCAAACTCGCGGGACGGGGTATGTACCCCATCCCGCTCTTAAGTTATAAAAAATTGGAGTGAATTTGTTTACCTTACCATCCATCTGGAACCTGCTTATTACCACCATCGTATTCATCTGGATAGCCAAGCGTGCCCGAGGTTTCCTGGATAATCAAGGTTTGCCGAAAGGCACGACACGTAGTCTGCTGGTGTTTACCTTAGCCTCTCTGTTGTCCTGGGGATCGGGCGAAGTGGTCGACTGGACTGAAGCAAAAATTCAGGGCAAACCGCAAACAGCTCCTCAAGCAACGGGAGAAGATATTGCTCAGCTGTTAGAGGTTTTAAACCAAGTTCGGTCCGCCAGCCAAACCAAACCATCCACCTATTAACCAGACATCATGAAAAGACATCTGTTGGGGACTATTCTGGCCTTTTGTTCCGCCGCCAATGCCGACAACTATCTATCGTTTAAAGCGCCCAGCAAAGCCGATGCGGAAGCATGGCTGAATGCATTTACCGATGCCCAAGACATGACCCGAGACGGGATAGTGTTAAAAAGCAATTTGAAGCGGGAAGAACTCTCCGAATTACTCAAATCACTGCGAACAAAAGCGAAAACCTTGTTTGGCGATGTTATATCTCCGTTCGGCGATTGCACCAAATCAGTAGAGTCGGTTAACTGGTACTGGCAAACGCAATTATCGCTAATTGCTGATCCAACGAATGATACCGATAGCAAGGCACTCAGCCTGGTTACCTTAGCCTGGGAAGGCGGCGAATATTATGCGAAATGCGCTCGAATGATCAACGCGTTGCCATAACGCTGATAGGCATACTTGTGACTTAAGTTTCGGCGCATCCAGACATATGGCTATAGCTAGATAAGTTTTAATAAGAAGTCTGAATGTGGCTGCGCAAAAATTATTCGGCATATGAAATTGGTGGATTGGCGTTATCGACCCATAACTGCCACTCGCTGCTTTCATGGTCCCTGACTTATAGCGGTCATTCTGATTGCGAAGAAATATTTAGTTAGTGATCTATTTTGAGTTGGTTTAAATGGCCCGGCAACGTAGAATCTAGCGTTAAAAACTCAAATTTATGGTTGAGTTACAACCTTGACACTCTAAATATGACCGAATCAATTCAAACGCCCTTTTTTATTGGCGTCCTACTTTTATCAGCAATCTTAATTCTGCTGATTTTGTTACTAATCAAAGTCAATCACTTACTTAAAAGTCAGTCGGATACTGCTATCCCGGAATTCACCCGTTTGTTGCAAAACGCGGAAAGCACTATCAACCAGGGCTTTGCCGAGTCCCGCAGGGAGCTTCGCGAAGTCAGCACAGATAACCGCCGCGAGACTCAGGAAAACTTCAAAATATTGCAGGATACTTTGCTGAGGCGGATTTCTGAAAACAATTCAATTCAGACCCAGCAACTACAAGCATTCAAAACCGCATTTAACGATTTGTCGGAAAAACTGATTAGTCATTTCAACGAATTCCAGAAAAGTGTTTCCGAGTCCTTTCAGAATACCAGCGAGGCCTTGAACAAGAAACAGGACGAATTTCGCGATAAGACCCTTGAACGTTTCACCGCTTTTGAAACAACGATCAAAGCCGATGCCAAAGTCAACCGTGACGAACTCAACAGCGGGTTGAAATCGTTTGAAGGCAAGTTTTCTGAAGGCATCAAGGATTTTGGAGAACAACTTCGCAGCAAATTTTCGGACTTGGGCAAACAGCAGGCCGATGCAAACTTACAAGCCAAAAATAGCATTCTCGAAGTCAAACAGACCATCGAAAATCAGTTAAAAGCTATCCGTGAAGATAACACTCTGCAATTGAATGAAATGCGCAAAACCGTCGATGAAAAATTGCACGACACTCTGGAAAAACGCCTTGGTGAATCGTTCAAACAGGTCAGCGACCGCCTAGAACAAGTCCATAAAGGTTTGGGCGAAATGCAAACATTGGCGGTTGGGGTTGGCGACTTGAAAAAGGTGCTGTCCAATGTCAAAACCCGAGGTATTCTCGGTGAATATCAACTGGGCAATATCCTCGAGCAAATCCTCTCGCCTGACCAATACGCCGTTAATGTGGCAACCAAACAAGGTAGCCGGGAGAATGTGGAATTCGCCATTAAACTACCCGGCAAATCCGACGAAAAAACCGTTTGGTTGCCGATTGATTCCAAATTCCCGTTGGAAACCTATCAAGCCCTATTAGCCGCTTGGGAAGAAGGCAACATCACAGCAATTGACATTGCCCAAAAACAACTTTTAAAAGTGGTGGAAAGTTTCGCCAAAGACATCAGTAGTAAATACATAGACCCACCTCATACCACTGATTTTGCCATCATGTTTTTGCCGGTGGAAAGCCTTTATGCGGAAGTGTTGCGCCACCCGGAGATGTTCGACCGCTTACAACGCGCTTACCGAATTACCATCACTGGCCCTACTACGTTATCAGCCCTGTTAAACAGCTTGAACATGGGTTTTAGAACTTTGGCGGTGCAAAAACGCAGCAGCGAAGTGTGGAAGGTCTTAGCCGAGGTCAAAACCGAATTTGTCAAATATTCCGAGCAATTAGCAGCGGTACATAAACATATCAACTCAGCTTCTAATACCCTGGAAACACTACAAACAACCCGTACTAAAGCCATGGAGCGTAAGCTAAGAGGTGTGGAAACCTTGGAAATTGGTGTCGATCAGGTGGTTAACCCTTCAATGGTGCTAGATGATGATTAATAAAACCCGTTCTAAAACCATATAAATAACTCAGCTAATCGTTAAATAAAAGGAATTGCAATGGACTATATCACCGAAGAGAACCTCAGAACCTACTGGCATTTATGGGTTTTGGGGTCCATCATCTTTGGATTGATCGTATTTTTTATCATCAAATTTTTGTTGCCGTCATTTCGCTTAAGTCGAGAACTACAACGGGCAATATCGAAACTGAAAGACATTAAAGGGGACGGACAAGCAATCAACGTAGAGTTGATTGGTAAAGACATCATGACTTCTTCCAAGCTCGCATATTGCTGGTCGGAGTTCGAGGAATCATTGCATCCACAGACCGCCCCTGACGAATTTGCTCAGGAACGTGTTGTTCGCTGGCGATCTACCGTTCCGGCAGAGTCTATTTTCAATGTTGAGACACTGATCGGTGTTGAGCTCAAAACAGAATATTTCAAGCACCAGCCAGGCATTTTGACTGGCATTGGTATTCTCGGCACCTTTATCGGACTACTAAGGGGACTATCAAATTTCTCGGTAAGTAGCGATCCAGAAAAAGTACGACTGAGCCTTGATCACCTGATTCTTGGGGTCCGGGAAGCTTTTTATATGTCTGCGATAGCCATAGGCTTAGCAATGTTAACAACGCTCCTCGAAAAATTATGCATCAGTGGCCGAATCAAGCAGGTTGAAGAATTATGCCAGGAACTCGATAAACTTTTCGAGGGCGGTGCTGGCGAAGAATATCTAGCAAGACTTGTTAACGCCGGTGAAAGCAGTGCCACGCAAACTGCACAGTTAAAAGATGCCTTGGTAACTGATCTTAAAGAAATGCTTGCTGAAATGATTAAACAGCAAACAGACTCTATAGCGGCCAGTTTCGCGGCCAGCTCTCATGCTCAAGTTCAAACAACCGAACAAAGCGGTGACAGAATCGCCAACGCCATCACAGATAGCTTGAGCGATCCACTGCAAAAAATCGCCGCAGCTGTTAACACGACTACCGACACCAACGGCCAAGTCGTGACTAAAGCATTGAATGAAGCCCTGGTGACGTTTTCTGCAAAACTTGAAGATTCGTTTGGTGGGCAAATGGGTGCGATTAACCAGCTATTACAGCAGACGACTTCCGCCATGCAGTCTACCGTTGCTCGATTCGATCAACTGGCGAACAATCTGGATGATGCAGGAAAAAATGCCGCTGATGCCATGAGCGAGCGATTAAGCGTTGCCCTGGAAAGCATGGAATCCCGGCAGTTGGCGCTGAATACAACCATGACCGAGTTTGTCACCCAATTGCGTGACATGATGCAGTCATCACAATCGGAAACCAGCACCCAAATACAAAACACGCTGTCATTGCTGGGTGAACAGGTTTCAGCTATTACAGAGCAACTGCAAAACCAAGCGCACTCAGCAGCCGCAAATCATCAAGAACAACAAAATAAACTGCTTCAAAGCGCTTCAGCCATACAACAAAACATGTCCGAACAAAGCGCACACCTGATCGAGCAATTGACCGAACAAGTTCAGACCATGCTCGGTCAAACCGATAATGTTGTTTCATCAATGCAAGCGGCTGTTGCAACCATGCGCGATGTCACCAAAGACAATACCCAGCGTATGGAAGCAAGTGCAGGAACCTTGGCACTGTCTGCCGAAAACTTTGCCAAAGCGGGTGACAGTGTTGCAGGGGTTATGCAACAGACGAGTAGTGTCAGTGACAAAATTGCCACAACTTCTGTAGCATTGAATAGCACTGCAATTACCGTACAGAATGCACTAACTGACTATGACAAAGCGGGTAAAACGCTGTCTGAAATGGTGGCCGCACTTAAGTCCACGGTAGAAATTGCCAAACTGGATGCCAGTGTATCGCAAGGTTTAGTTAATCAAATCAAGCTATCAGCCGACCATCTGCAACAGGCGCAATCGTCGGTGGATGGTATTTTTAAAGAAATCTGCGAAGAATTGGCAAATGCCCATGAAGTTTTCACGGGTAATCTGACGAAAGCGATAAAATCCAGCAATACCGATTATCAAAAACAGCTGAAGGACGCTGTTGATATTCTAAAATCGGCAATTGCTGAATTGGGTGATGTGGTTGAGACTATCCCGGCAAGGAGATAGATCATGTTTAGTGCGCGAATTAGCTCTGGCAAGAAGCTCAAAGACGAAGCAGAAAAGCCGTTCTGGATTTCATTCGCCGATTTAATGACGGCATTAATGGTGATGTTTCTGTTGGTGATGAGTGTGGCATTGCTGGCGGTGACTAAAACCGTTTCCGAAGAACAACGGGCGACCGATGCTCGCCGAGACGCTATCGACAAGCTGCTGGATCAAATCGAATTCGCCGCGCAAAACGACCCACAATTTACCGGTATCCACGTCAACCGTGACCGACAAGTCGTCGATTTTGGCGACCGCGCTCGCTTTGATACCGGGAGCCACCAACTCAAACCCGATCAGGCTCGATTATTACGTGCTTTTATTCCACATGTGCTGGGCGTTGCCAACAGCGAACTGGGTAAAGCTTGGTTAAAACGTATCGTCGTGGAAGGCTTTGCTGACAAACGTGGTAGTTACTTACTTAATCTTAACCTCAGTATGCAGCGTAGTCAGCGTGTACTGTGTGTATTATTGGCAAAGCAGGATGCCGGTGAAGCTGAACTGTCGCGTCAACAACATGAAGATATCCGCCAATTATTTTTGGTCGGCGGCTATTCATCCAACTCGCAAAAAGAGACTCTGGAAGAAAGCCGTCGAATTGAATTGCGACTGGAATTTCGGGGTATCAAGGAATCTGCTCGTGTTACATCGAACAGTGATGAAAATTTTGGTGTTTGCGCTTTATAGCTGAAAACGCGAGAATCCATTTAGTTCAATTTTTTCGAGAATAGCCGATATGCCAACCTTATCCAGTCACGGCGACGTCCATATTCCAGACAATCTTATTCATGCCCTGGGTTTAAAGCCCGGTGTCGAGTTGATCTTTGAGCGCCAAGGCGACGCCATCGTCATGCGACCGGTGAAAACCAACCCGCCTTCACGGGTTGAAGACGGCCCCAAAATCCTGGGCTATTCCGGGCCGACGGTCAGTCTGGAGGAAATGGAGGATGCGATAGCTAAAGGTGCGGTGCAATCACTGTGAAGTCGGTCGATACCAATATTTTGGTTAGATACTACGCGCAGGATGATGTTTTGCAATCCGCGCTAGCATTAGCATTATTCAGAGATGAACCCCAATTATTCGTGACCAAAACAGTATTACTCGAGTTTTTCTGGGTGTTATCACAGGCTGAAAAGTTTCGCTTTCCAACCGAGCAAGTGATGGCTGTTTTTGAACATTTGCAAGGCTTGCCAAATGTCATCATTGAAGACGACGCCTCGTTACAATCTGCGATTACTTGGTGCCGGGCCGGGCTTGAGTTTGCAGATGCTTTGCATTTGGCGGCATCAAAACAGTGCAATACGTTTGTGACATTTGATGATCGTAAATTTGCACGTCGGGCCCAACGGCTTAATTTGATGCCCACTTGTGAAACGCCTAAGTAATCAGAAAACCGTCAGTTATGATTCTATGAACGAATACACCGAACAGTTTCCATGTTAACCGGGTCATGAATCCGATCCATTCATTTCGCGAACGACTCCGGCAAATTAATCATGAGGCATTCCAGCCGCCATTCCCTGATTTAAGTCATGAAATGGCCCTGAGTACTCAGGCATTGCGGCGTGAATTTGGTGATATTGCCACAGTCCCTGCTGACCCACACGGCATTGAGTCTGCCGTGCTTGCCTATCTAAATACCCGGCAATTAAACACTTTTCGTGACATCAAATACATTTGTTTCGGAGTATCTTCGCCCTATGGTGCTGAATCGACAAGATTGATTGAACATGATGTGCTTTTTACAGACTTGCTTAAAACAGTCGAGCATCTTCAACCGGAACCCCGCAAATTTCGCCGTTGTTATCAAGGCTTGCTAAAAAGCTATTTCAATTATCGTGGCTATGCTACTGAGCTAGTCACTGGTGGCAAAAACTGGTTGATACTTCGTGATTTTTTGGCCCAACATTGTCAAGCCCTCGCAAAACAGAAACCCGTTATGGATTGGGCGCAAGCACTGTACCAACATAAAAATCTTTTAGCGGATGCGCCTTGTAAGCCTTATGCCAAGGCGTTGCTAGCCGGCGATTTGAAGATCGTTGATGAATTGAAAAATCGCCTGGGTGTTGATGACGACACCTGGGTAATGGATGAACTGGTTATAGCTCACGTTCAAGCATCAACCGATTTGAAAGACCCTGAATTTGTGCAGCAGATTGCACCGTTAATTCAGCTTTTGGATAAGCATACCTTGTTGATCACCAAAGGCTTAGCCTTGCTGCTAAGACGTTATGAAGCGTGTGTTAATCGCCCCGAACACCACGGTTTGCGGGATACGGCTTTACGGGAATGGAAAAGCCCTTGGCTGGAAGCCAATAAACCAATGTGGCACGCCCAGATTGGTGAGACGGCTACTAACATGGTCAAGCTGTGGTTGACCAAGCAGCATATTAAGGACTTTTTTGAGCTGTTACAGGCTGATCGTCAGGCCGATACTCAGCGCATGGAGTTTTGGTTGCAGTATGCTGAAGCAATTGAAGATTTTTGGTTGGCATTGGGGAACTTCAGCTTTTATAACCAGCAGACCGATTACAAACGAATTCGGAAACAAATGGAAGGGCATTGCATGCGATTGGAAGGCAGTAATCAAAATTACGATAATGCTTTCCTGATGAAAATTGGCAACTTCGTTTTCATCGAGTTTGGTAAACAAAATAATGCCTGTCATGTATTTAGCTTCAATAACCTGCCTTTTGCTACAGGACAAACTTCGGTAGCGGGGACGCAATCAGGTCTAAAAAACACACGACATCCAGGCTGGCAAGGCAAGCTATCGCATTTCGATGGTTGGCAGCAAGAATTTGCAAAATCGCTACTTAAATATGCAAATGCCGCCCCTATGGAAAATCATGCTCATCAAGACCCATTCTCTGCTTCCAAGCGAATATCACCCTCTTTTAGTCCTTCACAAAATAGAAAATTAACGGAGGAATCATCGCGCAGTAACCACCAATTGAAACCGATTGACCTCGATAAGCTACGAGAGTTTTGTGCTATGCACAATCTCCATTTTGATGATCATAGGAACCTTGGCGGTGCAGTTTGGGTTCGCACTTCTGATAAACAGGCAACGATAGCCGACGCACTGAGAAAAACAGGTTTTCAGTATCAACAAAATAAAGGTTGGTGGCTTGCGTGAGTGGATTGTCTAAATTTTGGCCGTTTGGAACTCAACGCTCATTAGAAAGTGTATCGACGTTATCCCATCAGGTTATTTCTCGGTACACGCATGAAGGGGTTTTTTACACCGTCGAGCCTAGTCTTGACGACTGGCAGAATCAATGGGTGATTTTAGGACACGATTCTGCAACCCTCAGCTTGTTAAACCAATTGGAGGAGTTAGGTTTCATAATATCTAAAGACAACAATTTGTTTCTGGCTTGGGAAGACTTATACCGCTACTTAGCCAGTGAAGAAGGCCATGCTGGTGATTTATTAAAGTTGCTAAAACTACCTGCATTAACGGCTTACAAACCTAGTTTGTCTAGTCAAGGCTCGTTAGAGGATAACGACTTTCGCATTACCTTCGGCGATTGGTGGGATGGCCGGGGCCATAAGTTAATCACTGCGCCAACAATAAAAGGTGCCATCATCACCCTTCAAAATCAAAGTTGGCTACTAAGCGAACCAGTTTGGCATCTGGTGAAAGAGGTACGAGCGTTTTACGGATTATCCGCCCAAGATCGATCTCCACAGAGAAATCGTCAGTCCTGGAGCCTTATCCGGCGATATGCCTGCACGGCGAAAGTATCAATGGCAGATTTTTTACAGCGGACCGTAGTTTTGTCGCCTGAAAAACTCATGCTGCACTTGCATCAATCGAAGAGTAATGGCGCAAAAACTGTACAAGTTGACCCCGACTTCGACGGTGCGCCCGACAAATGGCTAGAAACTTTTGATAGATACAGTTCGGTTCCCGAACGTTACGATATTCCAGACGGGCAAGGCATTGTGCAAGTTTTGGTGTCGCCGCAGGTTCGCTCGGTTTTACAGGAACTGCGGCGCTGGCCCGGACGCTATGTGTCCGGTCAGCGGGCTGAAGCATTCATCCGAAATCCGTATGCGACTTTAGGCGACGATGCCATTGCTGTCATTGATGAAAATCAATTTGAGGAAGCGCGGACAGCAGCGGGTATCAATTTTGAGCGATTTTTCATTGATCCAAACTATGATGAAACGGGAAAAATAACCGGAGTATCGTTAAATATCGAATCCACCGGTTCCGAATCTAATTACAGTAGCTGTTTTCAATTTGAACATGTTCAGCAATTGGGCGAATTTATAGCCCAATTTGAGAAGCAGTTTAAAGCAGGTCGGCAGTGCCTGCTTTGGAAAGGTTACGAATTGGAAATCCTTGGCGATGCAGAATTCCAATTAGAAAACCTAAAGTTGATTTTTAATGAATGGCAGCCTAAACATTCAGTTGGGCTTGCCTACGCCGATATTTTTGATTTGGGTCGTTACTCTGACCGGATTGAGGGAATTGGTGTTGAAAAGAAATATGTTTCACCCTATATCGCTCGCAAATCCGATGAGGCGGGCTGGGTGCCCGACAACGTTGAGTTTGGATTTAGCGTTGCTGAGCAAGGCACCACGCCGACTCAGAGCATTCCACTTGACCAGCAAGGTCGACATGCTATTCAGGACGCTATTAATAAAGCTGAAATAGAAGGCTCAGAACAAGTAAATATTCCTGGGGTTCAACGTCCAGTCAGCATTGTTGAAGCGAAAGACCTGCTGAATGCAATAGATCATGCGGAAAACGAAGTTTTACAAGGGTCTTTTCAAGCCACCCACGCTTCGCCAAACGGACAATCGTTAATACTGAAAAGCAATATTGACCGGATTGATTATCGTGAAGACAGACAGAAAACGCTTGAATTACCCAATGACGCCCAACCGTTATTACCTAAATCTTTACGCGAATCAATTCAGCTAAAACAACATCAACTGCAAGGTGTGGCTTGGTTGCAAAATCTTTGGCGATATACGCCAGACCATTGCCGCGGTGCGCTGTTAGCCGACGACATGGGATTGGGCAAAACGCTACAAATTCTCACCTTTATGGCTCGCTGCTTAGAAGACCAGCCAGACATTGATCCCATGCTGATCGTTGCCCCGGTTTCGTTACTGGAAAATTGGCAAGAAGAAATCGAAAAGTTTTTCCTGCCCCGCAGATTGCCCGTGATGATGCTCTATGGGCCAAGCTTACGCGATAAGAAACTGGACAAATCCGAGATTGATCCGCAGTTAATTCAGGAAGGCTTGGTGAAGTTTCTAGTGCCTAATTGGATAAGCAACGCAAAGATTGTGCTGACGACCTACGAAACCCTCCGTGACTTGGAGTTCTCGCTGGCTGCTCAGGCTTGGTCAATTATGGTTTGCGACGAAGCACAAAAAATTAAGAATCCAGGTGCATTGGTTACTCGCGCAGCCAAAAAGCAAAATGTTCGCTTTAAGATTGCTTGTACGGGAACCCCCGTAGAAAATTCGCTAGCGGACATATGGTGCTTATTCGATTTTATTCAGCCGGGCTTGCTGGGTGCTTTAAACGATTTTGGCTCACGTTATCGCCGACCTATCGAAGCTAAAACCGACGAGGAAAAAGCCAGGGTTAACCAGTTGCAATCGTTAATCGATCCGCAAACTTTGCGTCGAACCAAGGCACAGGTAGCAAAAGACTTACCGAGCAAAATCGAAGTCGATAGTTGTCGGGATTTGCCTTTATCGAACTACCAACGGCAATTATATGCACAAGCAGTTCAAAGCTATCGAGTAAACCAATCCAACCAAATCGGCAATAATCATTTAGGATTGATACAGTATTTACGCCAGTTGTGCTCAAGCCCTTACCCGCAGGGCAGGAAGGCTGATTTGTATGAGTCATTATCCGACCATGAAATCAAGTCACCGAAATTAAAATGGCTTTTATCGGCTTTGGGAGAAATCCAGCAACGCAACGAAAAAGTCATTGTCTTCGTTGAGTTTCATGACCTGCAACGTCAACTTCAAGCTTACATTGCTCAACGATTCGGCATTTTGCCCGATATTATCAATGGCACAACGTCAGCCGCTGCATCAGCCGTAAATAGTCGACAAAAAAGGATCCGAACCTTTCAAGAACGACCGGGATTCGGCGTCATCATACTCTCGCCTTTAGCAGTTGGTTTTGGCGTCAATATCCAGGCCGCCAACCATGTTATTCACTATACCCGTACCTGGAATCCAGCTAAAGAAGATCAAGCAACCGATAGAGCCTATCGAATTGGTCAAACACGGGATGTCTTTGTCTACTATCCAGTAATCACCGCTGAGTTTGTCACCTTTGATATGAAGCTTGATAGCTTACTAAATTGGAAGAGGGGGTTGTCAGACAATATGTTGAATGGTTGTGGAGATCTTTCAGGTAATGATTTTGATGACTTGGTTTCGACCGAAAGAATATTTGATTAAGATTTATAAGTCATATTTTGAAAGACCGCTTTAGCTGTTATAACTGTCGTTCAAAATTAGATTTGTTCATTTTCCACTGGCGGCTAATGGCCGAACTCGAACGTTTGAACTGGATAGCCACTATACAAACCAAGCGGCCATTAGACATTGCGATCAAATATAAACCGGCTAAAAATATTAACCGTGCTTAGCATTCGGGTTCCGATAGGTTTGAATCCCTGCCATTTTTCCACTAAACTCAGCCGGCAACCCAATGGCGACTCATTTTAGCCGTTTGCGCGCAATACGTTGCTTGCCGGTTGCCGAAAGCGGCAGTTTAAGTGTGCAGCGACTGCCACCCCACTACTATCCCCTTAAAATACAGGCATTCAACCCGTTCTATGCTTGCATCGGCATGAATCCCGGTATTAATATTTTTGACAAGGAGCAATTATGAACAACGATTTAGTCAAGGGCGAACTCTCCGCCGACCAGCAGAACGCCGTGTTGGGTTTGATTGGTCAAATTCAGAGCCTGTTGCCGTTTTTGATCGATTTAAATGCCGACGAGCGCCGGGCCTTGCCCAAGCTGGGCGACAAGAGCCGGGCGTTTGTAGACCAGGGCTTGATGTTGGCCGTGCAAAATCCCGGCATATTGCCGCGCAGTTTCGATCTGGACGAATACCAGCGCGATGTGACTTTAGTCCGGCAGTTGGAGCCGCTGGTATTGGCCCTCGCGCAGTTACAAGGCCGACTGGAGGATACGTTTTTGGCGGCGGGCAGCGATGCTTACAGCCAGACCTTGCTGGTTTATCAAGCGGCGAAACTGGCCGGCAAAAATGGCGCCCTGGAACAACACCTGGACGGTTTAAGCCGCCGCTTCGCCAGAAAATCGACCAGCTCGACCACCCAGGCCACGACGCCAACCGCTCACTAAGCCAGTACCGCAAATTGACTTATTTTCTTGGCTGTTGCACAAATTTTCTGCAACGGCCAGGCTTTTTTCTCGACCATTGGACAAAATAACTCCAACGTTTTAGCTCGGAGCCCGAATGATGCAACTCCGAAGAAGAACGATCGAGAAAAAAGCTCGAACGTTCCGATTCAGAACTCAATCGATTGAGAAAATTTCTCGGCCGATTGAGCTCTGAGCTCGATCATTCAAGAAAATTTCTCGGTCGTTGCGGTTCCGAGCTTGATTGATGGAGAAAATAACTCGAACGCTGATGATTTGATCCGTAAATAAGGGAGTTTTTACTTGGGCCATCCCCCTTCTCGCTGCATTCCCGGTATATCCGACCGGACAACGGTACCGCTTTTATTCATGGACCTCTAAAAAAATATATCCGTTCATGCTTCGACAGGCTGACAAGGTATTATTGCTAAATCGTGCCGCTTTAAGCCAAGATTAAGCAAGCTTGGTTTTAATTCGTGCGCACTTGTAGAGATTGTCATATCGGCGGACAATTCACGGGTTTTTAGGCACTCACATTGGGAAATAACTATGACAAAAAAAATACTTATATCGGGCATCATCGCGGCATTAACCACTGCTTGCGCTACCAATCCCTACACCGGCCAATCCGGCATCAGCAACCTCGGCAAGGGCGCCGGCGTTGGCGCGGCAGTGGGCGCGGGTGCCGGCACCCTGTTCGGCGGTAACGACTGGAAAAATGCCGGCCTGGGCGCTTTAGCCGGGGCTGCGGTGGGCGCAGGTGTCGGTTATTACATGGACAAACAACAAGAAGAGATGCAGCAATCGTTGCAAGGTACCGGCATCGAGGTTCAGCGTACCGCCGAAAACCAGTTGACTTTGAACATGCCCAGCACCAGCAATGTCACCTTCGCGTTCGGTAAAGCGGACTTAACACCGGAGGCTCAAAATGCCCTCGATCCGATAGCCAGAATCCTGAACAACTATCCCGAATCGACTATTTCGGTCACCGGCCACACCGACGATGTCGGTTCCGACGCTGACAACCAACGCTTATCGGAGGCCCGTGCGACCAGCGTTGCCAATTTTTTAAGCCAACGCGGTGTGAACCGTATGCGTATATCGCAGCAAGGCATGGGCGAAAGCTCGCCAAAGGTTTCAAACACCAGTGACTCCAACCGCGCGATCAATCGCCGGGTAGAACTGGCTATTAACGCCAATCAAAATGCCGGTGCCGCACAGCAACCGCAGCAAGGTTACCCGCAACAACCAAACCAACCGTATCAACAG
>Ga0172378_10002178_pt1 | contig 18279 bp, 12 predicted proteins | sample GrowelOW332metaG_FD_119755 | JGI IMG/M metagenome (GOLD analysis project Ga0172378, IMG submission 119755) | Groundwater microbial communities from an aquifer near a municipal landfill in Southern Ontario, Canada - Pumphouse #3_1 metaG | ecosystem: Environmental > Aquatic > Deep subsurface >... | reverse complement strand
CAGTAAACCCTCTAAACCAAAACAATTTCTTGACCTTCTTGGAATAGGACAGACCATGATTCAAATGACTTATCAGCGTTATTTGAAAATTATTCCAAAAGAGCGTATCTTGGTTATCACAGCCATTGATTATAAGCAGTTCGTGATAGACCAGTTACCTGATCTTCCAATAGAAAATATGATGTTCGAACCCGTGAGTAGGAGTACTGCTCCTTGTATCGCATGGGCTTCTTATCGAATCAAAAAATTGGATCCGAATGCAACTATTGTTGTCTGTCCATCAGACCATCTCGTTATACAAGAAGATGAGTTTATTGAACGAATATATCAGGGCTTAGATTTCGCGAGCCAAAGCAAAGAGATTCTTACAATTGGCATCAACCCGAATCATCCTGATACAAATTATGGATATATACAGGTAGACGACGAAGTGGGAGGAACTTCTGCTAATCGTTTGTACCACGTAAAAACATTCACGGAGAAGCCTGAATACGAACAAGCGAAGTTATTTGTTGAAAGTGGAGAATTCTATTGGAATTCTGGACATTTCATGTGGAATATAGATGTTATTCTTAAAGCAATACATGATCGTTTACCTGATTTAGCTGATAAGATGGAGCAAGGGGTACCTTATTTTAATACACCTGATGAACAAGTTTGGATTGAGACTAATTATCCTACTTGTGATTCCGTTTCTATCGATTATGGTATATTGGAGTATGCGGAAAATGTAACAGTCACTATAGGTGATTTTGGTTGGACTGACCTTGGTTCTTGGAATTCTTTGCATCAACATGCTATACATGATGAAAATGATAATGTATTGCTTGATAGTACAACAGAATTGTATAATACAAAAGGTTGCTTGGTCAAATTACCTAAAGGTAAATTAGCTATTATTGAGGGTTTGGAAGATTATCTTGTTGTGGATGAAGAAAATCTACTTTTAATTTGTCCTAGCAATGATGATGTTAAGATTAGAGATTATATTACATCTGCTCTTCTTAAGTATCCCCGTAAAAATATAATGTAGTCGTTTATTAATTACGAATATTTTACTAAAGAAAGACGAGCCAATCAATTTAAAATTGATTGGCTCGTCCTTTAATTTTTTATTCATCTATGAAAAGAAAAGGTCTAATCGCAGGATAATTCTTTTCGTATAGCAGAAGCGATGCGATCCATTTCTTCTGCTGATTCTTGCTTGTTGTTCTGTCCAAAATTCATGTCATTTTCTGTTTGGATAGGGACTAAGTGAATATGTGTGTGTGGTACTTCAAGTCCAATGACTGCCGTTGCGATACGTTTGCAAGGTATTGCTTTTTCTATAGCTATAGCTATGTTTCTGGCATACAATAAATAGGCTATATAGGTCTCCTCATCTAAATCGAAGATATAATCTCCTTCCTGTTTGGGAATGACCAAAGTATGCCCTTTGGCAAATTGATTTATATCTAAGAATGCAAAGAAGCGATCGTTTTCGGCCACTTTGTAACAAGGGATTTCTCCTTTTATAATTTTTGTAAATAATGTGTCCATGATAAATTGATTTAATAATCGATCTTAGTTAGACTGAGATATTTAATATCTCTAACTCTATAGTTCCTTGAGGTATCTTTATTTCTACGATATCTCCAACTTTTTTACCTAATAGTCCTTGTGCAATAGGGGTGTTGACAGATAATTTAGATTCTTTAAGATTTGCTTCTCCTTCGGATACTAGCATATAAGTCATGGTTGATTTTGTCTTTACATTCTTGAGTTCTACCTTGTTTAGAATCTTAACCGTTTTGGTATCTATCGACTTCAAGTCAATAATTTTTGCATCCGAAAGTAATACCTTCAGATTATTGATACGCATCTCTAGCATACCTTGTGCTTCTTTGGCCGCATCATATTCAGCATTTTCTGAAAGGTCTCCTTTATCACGAGCTTCAGCAATTTGTTCTGATATATGTGGACGCTCTACACTTTCCAATTGTTTAAGATCAGCGAGTAGTTTATTATACCCTTCTTCTGACATGTAAGCCATAATATTATAATTTAATTGATACTAAAAAAGAGAGACCCAGCAAATCCAAAAGAAATGCTGGAACTCTATAAATTCTCTACGTGTCTATTGCAAATATAAAGGAACCTTTTGAATAAACCAATTATTTAGTCTAAATAATCAGTATCTGTTGACTTAGTTCCTCTATGTGTGATTAGTTTAATAATTGCTCTAATTCTTTCTTCATATCCTTAATTTCTATGTCTCTTTCAACAATCTCATTGTTGCGATTAATCAAGAAAAAAGCAGGGATATTTTTTATGTTGTAAGTAGAAGCAATGGAAGAATATTTTCCTTGTGGATCTCTTACACATGTCCAAGGTAAATTAGCAGCAGCTGTTTTCCAGAAATGTTCATTGTCGTCAAGTGATACTTGGTAAATGGTAAATCCTTGTTTGTTGTATTTGCTATATAGTTCGCGCAAGGATAGATTGTGTTCAATGGATGCTTCCGTAGCATAAGCCGTGAAGTCAAGTAATACTACTTTTCCCTTCAAATCAGATAAATTTTTAAGATTTCCGTCATAGTCTCTAAGAGATATATCAATCAATCCTAATTGACCTACTTTTTCTGCAGGAATATTAAGCATTTTCTCTTTGGGCTTTCTAGTATTTTTCATTCCCTTAAGTGCTAGATTACGTAGATGTTTAGTACGTAAAGCATATGGGTAATATAAATTCATACTAGTAGCTACAGCAGCGAAACATTTAATATCTTCTTTGCTAGATACAGCATTGTAAATCATGTAATCTCCCAATTTCTGGAACAAGGCATAATATGCTGACATGCTTCCTGGTTGTGTGAAGATGTATTGTCTATTTACTTTTTCTTTGTAAATGGCCAGAAGAGAGTCTATTTCTTGTGCAAATTTCTGTTGTGGAATTTTCTTTATTTTTGCTTCTCCAAGGATGCTATCAGCTTGCTGTTTAAGTGTGCGATTGAGTGTATTGAGCTCTGCTATCATTTCAGACTGCTTAGAACCTTCTATGGTATAGTCAGTAGCTAGTTTGCTCCCATCTGCATTGACGGTAATGGTCTCTATCGAATCTGCAACTAAATTAATTATTTGGTTTTCGATACGTAGCTGATAGAATTCAGGTAATTCTTCAGTTATTCCTTCAAGTGAATATTGTCCTTTATTATCAAGTTTTATAGAATCCTTTTTGATTGTTCCGTTGAGTGTGTTAGCCTCTAGATACAACATTTTGTCTGTTGCACCAGTTATTTTACCTTGTACTTGGAATTGTTTTTTCTGTCCACATGAAGCGAATACAGCGGCTATTAGTAAGCCACAAGCTATTTTAGTTCTGTTCATATATTGAAATGTTATATTAGACTTATGCTTATGCAAAGATAATTATCTTTATTGATTACGTTCGATTAAACACTCTAAAATGCATAAAAGATTAGGAAAACTCTTACAAAGTATGAAATTCCTAGTTTTTTCTTAAGCGAAATATTATATAATGTGTATCTTTGGCTCGATTAAAAATTTTAGATTCAATTAAAAACAATTTTATGATTGACCCAATTGTTAAGACGATCGAGATGCCTGATGGAAGAACCATCACACTCGAAACAGGCAAGTTGGCCAAACAAGCAGACGGATCAGTGATGCTCCGTATGGGAGACACGATGCTTCTTGCTACGGTTTGTGCTGCTAAAGATGCAAAGCCTGGTACTGATTTTATGCCACTTCAAGTAGAATACAGAGAAAAATATGCGGCATTTGGCCGTTTCCCTGGTGGTTTTTTGAAGCGCGAAGGCCGCCCCAATGACTATGAAATATTAACCTGCCGTTTGGTGGATCGTGCTTTACGTCCATTATTCCCAGATAATTATCATGCTGAGGTATTTGTTAATATCATCCTTTTTTCTTCTGATGGTAAAGATATGCCTGATGCTTTAGCTGGATTAGCTGCATCTGCTGCTCTTGCCGTTTCTGACATTCCTTTTGGAGGTCCTATCTCAGAAGTTCGTGTAGCTCGTATCGAAAATAAATTTATTGTTAATCCAACTTTCCAGCAGTTAGAAAAAGCTGATATGGATATCACTGTAGCCGCTACTTATGATAATATCATGATGGTAGAAGGTGAGATGGATGAGGTATCTGAGCAAGAATTACTTGAAGCTATGAAAGTTGCTCACGAAGCAATTAAAGTTCAGTGTAAAGCACAGATAGAATTTGCTGAAGAAGTTGGCTCAACTGTAAAACGTACTTATTGTCATGAAGTTAATGATGAGGACCTTCGTACAAAAGTTCACGAAGCTTGTTATGATAAGGCTTACGCTATTGCTTCTTCTGGTAATCATGATAAACATGCTCGTTTTGATGCTTTAGAAGCGATCAAACAAGAGTTTAAAGCTCAATATACTGAGGAAGAGCTCGAAGAGAAAGACGAACTTATTGAACGTTATTATCATGAAGTAGAGAAAGATGCTATGCGTCGTTCTGTTCTTGATGAAGGTAAACGTCTTGATGGTCGTAAAACTACTGAGATTAGACCTATTTGGTCTGAAATAAATCCATTACCTGGCCCTCATGGTTCTGCTATCTTTACTCGTGGAGAGACTCAATCATTGACTACTGTAACATTGGGTACTAAATCTGATGAGAAATTAGTAGATAATGTTCTTGATCATTCTAAAGAGCGTTTCTTATTACATTATAATTTCCCTCCATTTTCAACAGGTGAAGCTCGTGCTCAACGTGGTACAGGCCGTCGCGAAATTGGTCATGGTAACTTGGCTTATCGCGCATTGAAGAAAATGATTCCTTCTGATTATCCTTATGTAGTACGTGTCGTTTCTGAAATTCTAGAATCTAACGGTTCTTCTTCTATGGCTACTGTTTGTGCAGGTACTCTTGCATTGATGGATGCTGGTGTGAAGATTAAAAAACCAGTTTCAGGTATCGCTATGGGACTTATCAAAAATCCTGGTGAAGATAAATATGCAATTCTTTCTGATATCTTAGGTGATGAAGATCATTTAGGTGACATGGACTTCAAGGTTACTGGTACTAGAGATGGTATTACTGCTACTCAGATGGATATCAAGGTTGATGGTCTATCATTTGAAGTTCTTGAGAAAGCTCTTCTTCAAGCGAAAGCTGGTCGTATGCATATCTTAGATAAGATAGCTGAGACTATCAAAGAACCACGTGAAGATTTCAAACCTCAAACTCCTCGTATCGAGACTTTGATGATTCCTAAAGATTTCATTGGTGCTATTATCGGCCCTGGTGGTAAAATTATTCAAGGAATGCAAGAGGAAACTGGTGCTAATATTTCTATTGAAGAAGTAGGAGACGGTGGTCGTATCGAGATTTCTGGTAATAACAAGGAATGTATCGATCATGCATTACGCCTAATCAAAGGGGTAGTTGCTATACCTGAGATTGGTGAAGTCTATCCAGGTAAGGTACGTAGTATCATGCCTTATGGTGCTTTCGTGGAGTTCCTTCCTGGTAAGGACGGTTTGTTGCATATCTCTGAAATTGATTGGAGTCGTCTTGAAAGAGTCGAAGATGCTGGAATCAAAGAAGGTGATCTTATTGACGTGAAGTTGATTGATATCGATCGTAAGACTGGTAAATTTAAACTTTCTAGAAAGGCGTTATTACCTCGTCCAGAACGTGACTAAGAGTTTAAATCTCTAGTTGTATTATACAATGAAGAGCTTTGTCCTATGGGATGAAGCTCTTTTCTTTATCTGTCAAGTCTTTATTCTTCTTTTACTGTGTAAACCTTTATTCTTCTGTTTATGTTACAGTCTTGTATCCAAAATGCGAGCATATTGTAACATAGATGTAATAATAATTTATTAGAAAGAATATATCGTTGATATTAATCAATAAGTTTATATTTAGTTGGATATTCCATTATTAATGTTTGCTCTTATTCATTTATCTCTTTATATTTGTAGTATAAGAAAAAAACATAGTATATATCGAGAAGTGATTTTCATATAACTAGCAAGATATTAGTTTAGAAAAGGATAAAGATTGATTATTTTAGGTAACACAGATTCAGTAGGTTTTTTTAGTGTATAAAGATTGATTATTTTAGGTAACACAGATTCAGTAGGTTTTTTAGAGGATAAAGATTGATTATTTTAGGTAACACAGATTTAGTAGGTTTTTTAGTAATTAGGTAATTAGAGAGTGTTTTTATTGAAAAGTGGCAAGGACAATTTGGTCCTTGACCTACAGGGGACGAGGACTGAACTTTATAAGTTTCAGTCTTTTTTTATGTCATTTTTTTTGATGATATTCTTTATAAAATGTTCTATTTATCTCAGTATAGTTAATCTTAATATCTATTTTTCTTGTATTTATTAATTCTTTTTATTCTAGTGGAATATACAACTATTTTTATTTTTAATACAAAAATTTTAAAAAAAGAAGATGTTTATATCCTCTTTTTTATTTTCATCATTTCTTTTGAGTATCTTACATGCACATAGAAGGTAGGACACGTTTAAGCCTATTCGATTTTAAGATCTTTATTATATCAGATATATATATGGAACAATCAAATTATAGACCTTTAATTTTAGTTGCTGAAGATGATGAAAGCAATATTAAATTGATTAAAGCTGTTATTGGCAAGAAAACAGAAGTTTTGTGGGCTAATAACGGACTTAAAGCAATTGAACTTTACAATGAGAGAAAAGCTGACATAGAGCTTATTCTGATGGATATCAAAATGCCTGAGAAGAATGGGCTAGAAGCCACTAAGGAAATTCGTGAGCAAGACGCTTTAATTCCTATTATAGTTCAGACTGCCTATGCCTTTGCTAGTGATAGACAGAAATCAATGGATGCTGGTGCTAGTGATGTGCTTGTAAAACCAATCATGTCATCTTTGTTTAAAAAGACTATTTCTAAGTATTTACCAAATATAGTATGGAAATAAGAATATCACAATTTGTATGAATGTTAATTAAAGAGAGAGCTGAGTCAAATTATTTGATTCAGCTCTCTCTCTCTTTAATTAAGACTGTGTCTTTTTAGTCTATTTGGAATTTTCGACTTACTTTCAAAATATGACTAGTATAGGTTACTAAGTTTTGAGTCTCTTGAATCATAGTCAAATAGACCATGCTTACCTTGATACTAGCATGTTGTTCTTGAATGCGTTTTAGTTCTTTTCGTTTGATATGTGCCAATTGTGTATTTAAATTGTTTGCTATACCTATGGCTTCTGTTTGAGTGGTATAATCATTGTCTTTGATAATATCATGAGCTTTTTTCATGAACTGAACTATACCAGTAGAGATGTCAGCAAACTCTTCACGCTGTTCGTCATTCAGTGGATTGAAATTGTTATCTATATGCTCTAAACATGGCTCACAGAGACGAATACAGCTATATACAATTTCTCCAGCAAAATCATTACCTTGATAGTAATATAACCCTTTTTCAAGTATAGCATTGCTGTTAAGTCTACTTACTGCTACTGTACCCATACGTTTCATCTGGTTGAGTAGCTTCTTTTGCAATTTAGCAGAGCCAAATGCCTTTCTTAATTTGCGAATATTTTCATTTAGGAAACCATAACTTGTCTTTTCAAAGATATCTGCTGATCTATCTAAAGTCTTAGATAATTCATCACGAGTATATTCTCTTAATAAATTAAGTTGTTGTTCTTCTTCTTGACAAGCTAATAGGCGGGTGACAATTTCACCTTCTACTTCTTTGTTTTTACGATTACGATAAATAACAGAACTTCGTACTAAACTAAATACGGCAATAAGAATAAAGAGTATCAATGCCCAAAGTCCAAGAAAGTAAATAGTTGATGCTACCGTAAAGGAGATAATAAATGCAGCTCCTGCTGTTATAAACCAACCACCAATTACGCTAAGTACTCCTGTGATGCGGAAAACTGCTGAATCTCGTCCCCAAGCGCGATCGGCTAAGGAACTACCCATTGCAACCATGAAGGTTACGTAGGTTGTTGATAGGGGTAATTTTAATGAAGTACCAAATATAATCAGTAAGCCTGCTAAAACTAAGTTAACAGAAGCACGAACTAAATCAAATGCAGCTCCATCTTCCAATATGACTTCGTCTTTTCTGAATCTTGTATTTACCCAAGTTTTTAAACCACTTGGGGCGATATAGGATAAACCATTTGCTACTCCGATTCCCATACGTACAAGTGTTCGTGCCATGGGAGTACTTCCGAAATTCTCTTCTCCTTCTTCTTGTCGAGCTAAGTTTACTGATGTTTTGATGACATCGTGAGCTTTACGAGAAGTTGATAGTGCTATTACCATTATAATTGCTGCACCTACTAAGAAATACCATGGTGTATCTGCACTACCTAATAGTGATGTCATCAATAAGCCATCTGGAGCGACACTACCATGGTAACTAATTAAATCAATATAGCTAGAATATCCTGTAAGGGGTACTCCTATGAAATTCACCAAGTCATTTCCTGCAAATGCTAGTGCCAATGCAAAAGTTCCCATTAATACAATGATTTTGAATACATTCACCTTAAGAAGGTTAAGGATATGCATCAGTAAGGTGGAACCAATAAATAGGGCCAAAACTATAGTGGATATATTTTCTGATAGATATGTACTCAATTCTGGAGTCATAAGTGTACTCTTATGAAATCCTTTAAATAAAACAAAATAAACGAGAGCAGTCGTTGCTATTCCTCCAAAAATGCCAATAGTATATTTTAAATTCTTTTTATAGCTGAAGGAGAAAAGAATACGGGCGAGCCACTGAACGAGCATACCAAAGAAGAACGCAATGGCTACAGAGAGGAAAATACCTAGTATAACTGATAAAGCCTTGTCTGTATTGATAAGCTCTCCAAGACTATATGTATTATTATATGACTTGATTAGGGACATAGCGAAGGTACCACCTAGTAGTTCAAAGACCATGGATATAGTCGTTGAGGTTGGTAGTCCCATAGAGTTGAATATATCAAGTAATACTACGTCTGTGAGTGTAACTGAGACCAGAATAATCATGATCTCACTGAAATAAAAATGCTGGGGCTGAAAAATACCGTGTCTAGCAATATCCATCATTCCGTTCGATGTTGATGCTCCAATTAGGACACCAATTGATGCAACTATTAAAATAACCTTAAAAGTGGCTGCCTTAGATCCAACAGCCGAATTGAGAAAGTTTACAGCGTCATTGCTTACACCTACCATTAAATCAAAACAAGCTAGTGCAAATAAAAAAATGACAATTCCTAGGTAAATCGTTTCCATATGTAATTTTTACTTTTGATTACCTGACAAAGAAAAGCATTTATTTCCGTAAATTACATATTTTAGTATGACAATACTATTTCATTTTGTCTTTTAAATAGTCATAAAATGCATTTTGTGCATCTTTGCCTTTTTTGTGCCCGTTATTTTTTCTGATATTCTTCAAATCAGGTCCAATTAGACGTCCTTTATCAGTATCAACTAATTGGTATTGAAGCATATTGAATAATTCTTTTTTTAATTTTTGATCATATATTGGTGTGATAGCTTCGATACGCTTATAAAGATTCCGCTTCATCCAGTCTGCAGAACCTAAATACATCTGTTCTGATCCTCCTTGGTAGAAATACCATATTCTTGAGTGCTCAAGGTATCTTCCTACTAATCGAGTGATTTCTATATTTTGGCTATATTCTTGTCCTGGGATTAAACAGCAAATGCCTCTAATAATCAATTCAATTTTTACTCCAGCCAATGATGCCTTATAGAGCTTATCAATCATTGCTTTGTCTTGAAGCGCATTCATCTTCAATATAATATGTGCTTTTTCTCCATTTTGAGCTGCTTCAATCTCTTTTTCTATCAATTTATGTAGCGTTGCTTTTAAATTGAATGGGGCAATTAGTAGATGTTCAAAATGTACGTTTTTCATTACTATTTTCCCGTCTTTCTGGTTTTCTATCGAATTCCCTGGAAGTTGAGATTTATCTGCTTTTTCTAGTTTTCGCGACCCCAGTAACGCGAATAGATGTTTTAAATCAGTGACAATCCCACTGTGTGCAGTAAATAAAGCTGTATCTGCATAAGTTCTAGCCGTCTTTTCATTGAAGTTACCTGTGCTGATGTAGGCAATAGATGGTTTCGATGGTCCACGGCGTAGCACCAAAGCTGTTTTGGCATGTACTTTAAGTTTAGGCATACTATAGACGATATATATGCCAGCTCTTTCCATTAACTCAGCGGTAGTCATATTATTTTCTTCGTCAAACCTAGCTTTGAGTTCTACAAATACAGTAACTCGTTTACCGTGTTCTGCAGCAGCAATTAATTCACTTATTACCAGCGAATGTAGAGCTACTCGGTACTGAGTCATCATAATGGATTTTGTGGCAGGATCTTCACTCGCTTCGTGAAGAAATTGGATAAAATGGTCGAAGCTATGGTAGGGATATTCTAGCAATAAATCTCTCTTAGTTATTTCATCTATTATTTTTTCGCCTTTTTTTATTAAAAAAAGAGGCTTATGTGATACCATATTCTTACACAAATTTTCTGGCAAAGGGAGTTTGGATAAATCTTCTAAATATAGGTGTGTTTCATTTGGAACTAAATCCCTTTCCTTTATATCATAGGTCATCATTAGATGATTCAAAAAATCTTGTGGCATATCTGCATCATATACAAATCTAGAGACATCTCCTATTTTTCGTTTACTAACTCCTTTTTTGAGTTGTTCTACTACTTGTTTGCTATCTGTGGCATTAATCATGATGTCTGCATCACGAGTCGTATTAATTGAATAGCTGCTATCAATAATATAATGCGGGAATATGATGTTTAGGTTAGCACGAATCAAATCTTCAAGGTACATTATGGAATGAACTTTGTTATCTTGAGGTAATTCTATGAATCGTTTTACCTTATCATAAGGTAATTTGATTACATAATAATGGGGTTTTATTTTTTCGGTATCTTTGGGTTGGTATACTCTAACGGCAAGGTATAGTCGGTCTGTTCTTAGGAATGAATGAATCCAAAGTTTATTAGCTGTGACTGGTTGTAAATAAGGAAATACTTCCTGTTTGAAAAAGTTAGTGATAAATTCTTTATGTTTTTGAGGAACTTCTGAGATGGATTGATAGAAATGAATGTGATTCTTTAGTAAAGTAGGTAGAATATGATTTTTTAAAATTTCCTGTCTAGAATTAAGTTGTCTTGCAACTTCTATTTGAATATTTTTAAGAAGTTCTATTAGTTCACTTTGTGCTGTTAACTCTTCCTCTTCTTCTCGTTTTCCTTCGATTACAGCTTTGTGTTCTGCTACACGAACCCGATAAAATTCCTCTAAGTTACTCGTAAAAATAGCAAGAAAATGGATACGCTCACCTATTGAAAGCGTTTCATCTTGAGCTTCTTCAAGCACGCGATTATTGAAACTAAGCCAACTCAAATCACGCTTAAAGTAACGATTCATTGGAAGAGTATATTCCATGGCTTGCTTTTTATCTATTAATAATAGTTGATGACGCTATCTATGGCTACTGCTACGGCAAAAAGGATAATGGTGAGGGCAGTTTGCCCAAGCAATTTATTTAGTGCCTTTCCTTTTTCTTGACGTGTCATGGTATAGGCTTCGTCGATTTTCCTGAATTGTTTTGATGCTCTAGTGTGCAAATACAGAACAACTATCAAAACAGTTAAGTGACTTCCTGAAGTAAAAAAAGTCAGCATTAATGCAATATATCCTGTAGCAAAATAGCATCGATAACCAAATTCTTTGCCCATACGAACTATGATGGTTCGTTTTCCACTTTTTATGTCTTCTTCAATGTCTCGGTAGTTATTTAATATAAGCAACGCATCAGTCATAATACCGATGGCCGCCCCCATTAACCAAGCATCTCCTGATAGATTACCACACATCAAATAGTAGGTAGTACAGACGGGTACAAATCCAAAAAACAGTAAGACGAGTATGTCGCCAAATCCATAATAGGACAATGGATAAGGCCCCGTGCTATATAGAAAAGCAAAAAGGATACAGGATACACCAATTACAATCAATTCCCATCCACCCCAGAAAAGTAGGGTGAGTCCTAATAAAGAGGCAATGACACTCATAAATATACTCCCGAAAAGCATTGATTTTGCAGAAATCCATCCTTGGGCACAAGCACGTTTGGGACCTAGTCTATCTCCTCGATCGCTCCCTTTCTTGAAATCGACTAAATCATTGATGAAATTAGCGACTATTTGCATACATATAGCAAATAGTGCACATATCAAGGCTATACACCAATTTAATGTCAGTTGATTTAATGCCAAAGCACTAGCAATCACTACTGGAGCCAAAGCTCCCATTAAGGTTTTAGGACGTGAAGCTAATATCCATGATTTTGTGATATTTGGTTTCTTATTTTCCATCTTTTTTTTGTATCTTGTCACAAAGATAAAGCGAAATGTACGGCTTAGCAAACAAATCGAACGCTATTATCTTCTATAAATGCAATAACGTTAACATATATTATCTGTATGGTGAATAAAATGTTTATTACTATAGGTCGTCAGCTTGGAAGCGGAGGGTACGAGATTGGAAATCGCTTGGCCAAAAAGTTGGGGGTTTCTTTTTATGCTAAAGAACTTTTGGAAATGGCTAGTAAAGAAAGTGGACTCAATCGACGATTTTATGAACGGGCTGACGAACAACCTATTGGTAATTTTATCGGAGGTTTTTTCGGTGGACAGCTCCCGTTTGCTACTGAAGGACTAAGTTTTGGAACTAACTGTTTAGGACAAGATGCACTGTTTAAAGACCAGAGTGATGTTATTCGTGCTATCTCAAAGAAAGAATCGGCTCTATTCATGGGACGTTGTGCGGATTATATTCTTCGTCGTGAACCAAATTTAATCAAAATTTTTCTTTATGCTCCTATTGACATACGTATTGAACGCCTCCGTGGTAGTGGAAGATTGGATGATCCAGACAATGCGGAACGTCTTATCCAAAAAGCCGATAAATCCAGAGCTGCTTATTATGACTTTTATACTAATAATGAATGGGGTAAGGCGAGTAGTTATGATATCTGTGTTGATTCGTCTAAACTGTCATCAGATGAGTTAGTTGAATTCTTATACAATTATTGTATGCTTCGGATGAAAGGTAAGTAATTTTTTTTATGCTATTTATAGAATGAAATAAAAAGGGATGCATCATATGATGCATCCCTTTATGTTATCTCCAATGAGATTATAACTTTTCTAGTAAAATCTAGATTTTATTATCAGATCCTAATACAGCTTTGATTTTGTGCATGTACAATTTCTTCATACTTTCACGAGCTGGACCTAGATATTTACGTGGGTCAAATTCAGCAGGAGATTCTGCAAATACTTTACGTACAGCAGCTGTCATTGCTAAACGGCTATCAGAGTCAATGTTAATCTTACATACAGCTGATTTTGCAGCTTCACGAAGCCAAGGCTCTGGGATACCAATAGCAGAAACCATTTTACCACCAAATTTGTTGATTGTATCAACTTCTTCCTGTGGTACCGATGAAGAACCATGAAGAACGATAGGGAAACCAGGAATCATTTTCTGGCAACCTTCTAGTACGTCCATAGCCAATGGAGGAGGAACTAATTCACCTTTTTCATTCTTAGTACATTGTTCTGGTTTGAATTTGTATGCACCATGAGAAGTACCTACAGAAATAGCTAAACTATCGCAACCTGTTTTAGTAACAAAGTCTTTTACTTCTTCTGGACGAGTATATGTGTGGTGCTCAGCAACTACATCATCTTCTACACCAGCTAGTACACCTAATTCACCTTCAACTGTTACGTCGTGTGCGTGTGCGTACTCTACTACTTTTTTGGTAAGAGCTACATTCTCGTCATAAGGAAGGCTAGAGCCATCAATCATTACTGAAGAGAAACCAGAGTCTACACAACTTTTACAAGTCTCAAAACTATCACCATGATCTAAATGAAGAACGAGCTGAGGATTTTTACAACCCAATTCTTTAGCATATTCTACTGCACCTTGAGCCATATAGCGAAGGATAGTAGCGTTTGCATAGTTACGAGCACCTTTCGATACCTGTAAGATAACTGGTGAACTTGTTTCTACTGAAGCCATAACAATAGCTTGCATTTGCTCCATGTTGTTGAAGTTGAACGCTGGGATAGCATATCCCCCTTTTACAGCCTTTGCAAACATCTCACGAGTGTTTACTAGACCTAGTTCTTTAAAATTTGTCATATTGATTCTTTTTATAAATAGTTGAATTCTAATATCTGTCCAATTTCTCTTATTTTATAAGAGTACCACAAAAGTAATCATTATTACTCATAAATGAATAGGAAAGCCCAATTTTCTGAATTTATTCCTCTTGTTTTATATCTTTTTGTGTCAAATATTTATATTATTAAATTAAGTTATTAGTTTCTAGTCTACTTAAATGTGGGAATTTAATGGCTGTTCAATAGAAAAATTGTCATAAGTTTGGCTGTATAAGATATAGTTATTATCTTTGTCGCCTGAAATCGTCCATTACACTATTTTTACCAAATAGTAAATATAAAAGAACAGATAAAAAATATAACAATGAAAAAAGGTATACATCCTGAAGGTTATCGTCCTATAGTATTTAAGGACATGTCAAACGGTGATTGCTTCTTGTCAAGAAGTACAGCAAAAACAAAAGAAACTATTGAGTTTGAAGGTAGTGAGTTCCCATTAGTAAAATTGGAAATTTCTAACACTTCACACCCTTTCTATACAGGTAAGAGTAATCTTATTGATACAGCTGGTCGTGTAGATAAATTTATGACTCGTTATGGTAATCGTCGCAAATAAGCGAATGATTTCGTAATAGATTCAATTACATATTACAAGGAGGACTTCTCATTTATTTGAGGGGTCCTTCTTGCAATATGTAATAGTACCGAATGATTTGTTATAATCAGTAGTACATCGCTTAGTAACTATTGGTAAACTATGTATGATATATTATTTCGTTGGTGGAGCTGTTCTCATTTTGTTCACGAAGAATAATGAAAATAGACTCAGGATGATTCCGAGTATAAAGGGTATCTGGTAATCTAGCATCCAAAGGGCACCTCCTAATACAGGAATGACAACTGCGGATATATGATTGATTGTAAATCCCATTGCCATGGAAGGTGCAATATCTTCTGGATCACCTATCTTATGGAAGTAGGTGTTGATAGCCATTGAACAAGGATACAATATATTATCTAGAAGGTAGAGCACTCCTACAATCCATGCATTGTCTAAGAATGCGTAACCCGCAAAGATGAATACCATGGCTGTATATTCTGTAAGAAGAACTCGGCGTTCGTCGAAACGGTTAATCATTCGACCAATAAGTGGTGAAATGAAAAAAGTAATGATGTTATTGAGGATAAACAATCCAGTAACCATCATTATTGTATAGTGATGCCGTTGTACAAGTATAAAAACAGCAAAAACAACAAAGATTTGACGTCTGGCACCGCTTAAGAAATTGACAATATAATAGAGCCAATATTTCCGTTTAAGAACCATCGTTTTCCGTTGTTTCGTTTGGATATTAGTAATTGGATCGATTCGGCTAGCATATATTACAGCTGATATAACACTAATTCCAATAATCAGATAAATAATAGAGGTTGGTACTTCAAGAGTTGAGAAGATGAATATAACGATACCAATACCAATATTGATTAATGCTTTGTAACTACCCTGCCTTGCAAAAACGATAGGGGATTGTCGTTTGTCAAAGTATTGAAGAACTAATGATTTGTTACAAGTAGTCGAATAATGCATTCCTGTAGATAAAAGGAATGTAGAAAATATTAATCCGACAAAACTGTCTAAATATCCAGCAATAGCAATACTGATACCTAAAAATAAAACACTATATAGAACTAGGCGATGTTCTTTAAATATAAGTAATAGGTAAATCACCAATAAAGATAAAAATCCGGGGATTTCACGTATCGATTGGATAATTCCATTTTGTAGAGCTGTGATTCCGACTTCATCTATTGCAAAGTTGTTATATAATGTTCTCCATCCTTGAAAACCAACTGCTACTACACAGGTAAGTATCATTAAATAACGATACATAGCTCGATTTTTGGAAGTCAAATCGAGTGTCTCTTTTGTTCTTGCCATATTTAAAAATGTCTTTTTAGACAGTAAGTTTAAGTTCGTATGTTGTTCGAACTCTTCGATTTGGCAAAGATAATATAAAAAGAACAAGTATGAAGCCTATTTAAAGAGTTTCGTACTTGTTCTTATTATCCACAATTTATGAGTTAGTTAGAAATCAGTATATACTTTGACTTGATATGCTGAAAGGTTTATGTCCGTGGTTGCATCTGTTACATTTAAGCTTTCGCTAGATAAATAGTCAGTCCAGTCGCCAGTATGAGGGAATGTAACAGCATCAGCAGATGCGGCTCCCTCAGGTCCAGAAAAGTTACCAACAGCCACAATGTGTTTAGGACCTTTTTCTAAAGTTAAGGTACGTCCATTATCCCAGTAACTAGTACTTACTTTCCATGAAAATAGAGCATCATCATCGAAGAGCTCAGGATTTTCATTACGTAATTCCATTAGTTTAGCATATGTATCGTACAGCGATTTTCGACTACTAACGTCGTAATAGTTCCATAAGATAGGTTTCTCACTTGTACGATCACCTTCTTCGATACTAATATCATATCCCAGTTCACCAAATTGCCAAATCATTTTTGGGCCTGGTACTAAAAGGAAGAATGCTGCATTAATTTTCAATTGATTCATTCCGTCATTTAGAGCAGTTGCATCTGGATTAGGGTAAGTACGTTTGAGATTATAATTTCCGTACATGCGTTGTTTGAAAGCAACCCGTTCTTCATCATGACTTTCTTGATAAGCCACACGATTACTAAGTGCGTTATAAGTTCCACTCAAATCAGAATCAGTGGACCAACCCATCCCTGTTTTGCAATAGGCTTCGTTCATATTTCTCCAGCAGAACATATTATTGGCAGCATAGATATCTTCTTCTTGTGCACCGCCTAAAAATTCAAGAATCATCATTGCATTTGGATTTGCTTCTAACATTGATTCTTGATAATCTTTTAGGATAGCTACACGCGAGACATCATAATTTCCTGCTGTTGCATCCGTCGTATTTTTCTGTGTAAATCCTTTTACGAGGTCGAATCGGAAACCATCAAACTTATATTCATTAAGTATGTAGGTGATGTTTCGTTTAATAAATTGACGAGTGAGGGCGCTCTCATGATTGAAGTCATGAAATACGCTATATGGATGAGGTGCGTCTACATTGAAATATGGATTATTCGAAGCTGTTTTGGAATCGCTGCTGTCCCAATAAAGTCGAGCAAGTGGATTATCTCCGGTAGCATGATTGTAAACGACATCTAAAATGACAGCTAAGCCTTTTTTATGACATGCGTCAATCATTTTCTTATAATCTAATGGAGTACCGTAAGCTTTGTCCAAAGCAAAGAAGAAACTAGGATTATAACCCCAGCTATTATTCCCATCAAATTCTTGTAACGGCATCAATTCGATAGCATCAACTCCGAGTCCTTTGATATAGTCGAGTTTACTCATCAAGCCGTCAATATCACGCGAATCAGTAAAGTCACGAAGGAGTACTTCATAGATGACCAAATCTTCAGGATCATCGATCTTGAAATCAGTAACTTCCCAATTATATGCTGTTTCATTTAGTTTGAAGCAAGTCAAAATGCCGCTAGCCCCATGTTCGGGATATTGTATTTCACTAGAAGGATAGGTACTTTCAAGGATATATTTGTCATTGTTTGGATCAAGAATTTTGGTACTATAAGCATCGGCCATACGGAAAGCGTTAGCGCCATCACCTATATAATATTGAAAACGATATTCTTTGTCTGGGTCTAATCCATCAAAAGTAATCCACCAACAACCGGCAGTATCATCACGTTTCATTTGTGAACTCTCATTATTTGTCAACAACCAATTATTCATATCACCGATGACATAAGCATAGTCGTGGTGGTTACCTATTGTATCTTTGTCATACAAAACAATTGTTACAGATTGATTATCAATCTTATTGATACCATACTTTAATCCAGTAGGTAGGGTTTCATTGATGACAGCTGTTGCATCTGGAGTAAATCCTTCGTATTTGTTATCAGTAACAGCTATAAATGCATCACTCGTTAGTCCTTTTTTAGTTCCATCT
>Ga0172378_10002177_pt1 | contig 18281 bp, 15 predicted proteins | sample GrowelOW332metaG_FD_119755 | JGI IMG/M metagenome (GOLD analysis project Ga0172378, IMG submission 119755) | Groundwater microbial communities from an aquifer near a municipal landfill in Southern Ontario, Canada - Pumphouse #3_1 metaG | ecosystem: Environmental > Aquatic > Deep subsurface >... | reverse complement strand
CCAAAAAGCGAAAGAACTGTCCTTTAAGGGCATTTCAGTAATATTCCAGGAAAAATCACCGACTGCCTTTAAACTGCTATCAATAAAGCCTTCCATATTCCAATCGCTCACTTTCACTGCTAGGTCATCACCACCAATCTCATCTCTCGCAACCTCCTCGTTATTTTCATCAAAGCGCCAATAGTGCTCGAGCTCCGGCGCCCGTTGCGGATCGGGCCAGGTGTAAGGATTAAAGGGTAAATTGTAATCAAAAATCTCCTTTAATTCGGCTGGTGATAAAGGTCGCAACCAGAGACTTAACTCATCAATTAAAACGGCCGGCGTATTCGGCCTTAATTCAATTTCCCAATCTGTAAACTCCGGAATGATCCAACTGTTTTCGTAAAGATACTTCTCTTCACCGTCAAGATAAAGCCCCCAATAGCCAGCCGCCTGATTAACAACTAACGCCACCTGGTGCCAATTGTCATCAGCCGGCCAGGCCATGTCAAAAAAATAACCATTGGGTCCGGGAAAACCGTGAACTTCGCTCCGGTACTCATTTAAGTTAAGAGAAAATTGTTGTGTCTCCGGCTGGCGATTATTTAAACGCCAATCAATAAAAAAGTTTCCATGAATATCTTTGCGGTAGTAAAAGGCAATGGTAAAATTATTGCTATCAAAATCTGGCGGCAAATCGCTTTTTAGGCCGCGATTTTCTAAATCTAATTTAAGAGCACACCCCCACTTGCCAATACCCCACAAATCCGCCGCCACTAACTCCTGCGGATAATCACTGACCGCAGCTAGCGCATTACGGTGCTCGGCACCAAAACATTCATCAAAATGCCATAACTGGGTCAAGGCTTCCGACTCCAAACTCGCCGGATTAACAAACAGGCCTTCAGCGGTATCAATTAATTCCGGAGGAATAACCTCCGTCTCCGTCTCTTCTTTATCTTCTTCATCAGCCTCTGGAGGATTATTCTTTTCTTCGTTGGCTTTAATTAATTCATAATCATAAGGAATCAATAAAAAATCGCGACTATTATCTCGACTATCATATAGGCGCGCCCATAATTCCTCCAGGCCACCAGAGGACAAAGATTCTACTGTTGAACTGGCGGTCGCCTTCCGCTCGAGTGCGTAGCCAGGAACGAGCGCGGGCGCGGGCGCACCCGAATAATATAAGGCTTCGCCATAACCCAGGCGATCAACAATATCAACATCCTCATCAGAGGAAATAGCGCCGGTACCGAGATATAAGGTGTAGCCATCCTCGGTCCAAGAAAAATTATCACGAGTAGAGATAGCGTCCGCTAAAGCTTTGACGTTTTCCGCTGCCGAAGAGCGGACCACTAAATAACTACTGTGCGGCGCAATGACCGTCCCGCCAGGATAAGTGCCGTGATTTTCGTTGCCAAAATCCATAATTAAAACCGGACTGCCCCCTTTTACTTTAACTAAACGATAGTCGTGCACTACTAAATCTAAGTCCTCGTCTGAGGCGTTAACAATCTCCAACCAATCATCGGTGCCATTACTATAAACTTTAGAGATTAGGGCCTGAGGCGCGGAGACTAACTCTTCTTCCGTCTCGGTATTAACAGGAACAGTATTTTTATTAGTTTCGGTTTTTGCCTCTTCTGAGGCCAGCTTTTTTAATTGATTGGTTACTGATCCTTTGGGAGTGGCGATTTTAATTGGCACATATTCAATCGGTGGTGGCGCCGGGGCAGTACTAGGCAAAACGGTGGTGGCAGGCCGATCACTTTCCGCCTTAGACGCTGGGGTTTCTTTTTTAGGAACCGGCGCCGAAACTTTAATTGGTTCTGTTTTCGCCTCAGTTTTTGAGATTGGGATAGGCGTCGTTTTTGCCGGCAGATTAGTTACTGGGGCCGGGGCCGGCACGACTTTAGTTGGAGCCGGGGCGCTAGTTTTGGGGACAGTTTTAACCACCGCTGTCGAGGCCGGCTCTTTGACACTGCTAACTTTTTTAGACGGAGGTGACTCTATCTCTTCTTCTTCAAGATAAACTAAATTATCATCAGTGGGAGAAATAAAATCTTTTATTTTCTGAGCAATATTAGTCGCCTGATAAGCAATTTGTTTAACCGTAGAAACCGGATTGTTAATTAAGCTCCATTTAAGAGCTACCTTTATCACGGGAATTCGCCCGCGCACCGGATCAGCTTTAAACTCGGAATCTAAATCAATATCAACTGGTACGGATATTAAAGAATTTTGCCTTTCTTGAGTTTGCGGAAAAAAAATAAAGCGATCGCCGCCTTTTTCCAAGCCAAAATCATAACCAATTTTTTCCGGCAACGGCAAAGTGAGCTCTGTTTTGCGAGCAATTTTAGAAAACTCTTTAGTTTCGGAAAAACAATCACCCCCTTGATTATAAACACTAACCTTATCAAAGCCGTCCGGAGTAATATCAACCGCATAATCTTGGGAGTCATAAACCAGGGTCGTTAAATCAGCAGGATTACTAGTATTAGCGCTTTCATAAACTTTTTCCGCCAAACCAACACAGGTCCACTCCGCCGAGCCCGGCCCCTTCTGATGTTTAAAATCAAAATCATAATCAACTGCCGCCCGAGCTAAATTTTTGGCCAAAGCCGCCGCCCGCGCTCGTTGCGCCGCCGTAGAGTTTTTGGGGATTTTGGCACTAATTAATTTCTCGCCTAAAGCAGTATTTACAAACTGATTGGCGGGTATTTTAATTGCTCCTTGAGGCTGCATTTCCACCACATAATCAACCCCATCTTCTTGGCCAACATAAATACCGGTATGTCCAGAATAAAAATGTTTCGGAAAACCATTTTCGGTGATCACTAAGATGTTGGTATTATAGCCATAAGAGAGGCCACCGCCCGAGGTCCTAAATAGTAAGGTTCCGACAGGCAAAGCGTGAGCGGCTGTGGCGCTTAAACTCCAAACTAGACTGAGGGAAAAAAATAAAATTTTAATTTTTAAATTTTTCATATATTTTTAAGACCGATAAATTAAGAACGAGAATCGGGGATTATTAATAACCAGTCCGCTAAAATCGACTCGGCTGCTAAGCGTAAATGCGCATCAAAATCTTCGGGCTTACTTAAAATTATTTTTAATAATTCTTTTATTTCTTCGCCCTCACTTATTAACTCCGGCGCGGGCGTTAAGCCCCAAATAATCATCTCTTTAAGCGCCCCCGAATAATCAGGACGCAACAAAATTTCTCCCCAGGCGGCTAGCGGCATTAAATCTTGGGCCCGCTCTCTCTCAGGCAAGTTCGCCCACAGAAAATAAGCCTGCTCTTGAAGCGCCCCTAAATAGTCAGGATCCATTAAAACTGCCACCACCAACTCCTCCGCCACTGAATCCTGGCGCCCTAATAAATTTTTTAAAATTAACAGTCGCTCCTCATCCTCCTGACTAGCATAAAAACGATTACTAATTTCTGCCCACCAATTAGCGGGAGCCAGTTCAGGCCAAGCCTCAATTAGGGTCGTTTGCACCCCTAAAGAAGGCGCGCTCGTTAAAATATCTGGTTCCGGAGCCTCCCAAGCGGCGGATTGCCACCCCTTAATTAATAAGGACCTGATTTCGGGGCTGGTACTAGAACTAACTAAAGCCTTTTCCGTCTCGGAGCGTGCCTGCTCACCACCCCTAAATATTAAATTAAGATATTGTTGGCGCTGTTTTTGACAAGTCTCTCGACAAGCCACCCCGGTTGACTTATCCGCCAATAAATAACTAAGCGCGATCTTGGCTCGCAGCGGCGCCGGATAATTCAACCAGCTCTTTTTTAAAATCGGCAAGAGCCCTAAAAATAAAATTAACAGCGGCAGGATAATAAGCAGTGGCCGACGGTAGGCGCGCCAAAATTTTCTAATTTTAATTCGGAGTGTTAGCGGCAGCCAATTTTTCTTAGACATAAAAGATATTTTAAGCTACCTCCAGTCTAACAGCTGCCCTATTAAAAACCCCTGAACCTTTTATCAATTATTTTCGGTCTTAATTTAAAGAGCGCCTCAAATTCAACAAAAAAAAGAAAACGGCCTAAGCCGTTTTCTTGGTAAAACTATTTTTTTGTTTTTCTTAGCCTTTTATTCTGACTAAGTTGCGATAAACCTTATAAGGATAAATTGTGAAAAACGGAGAAAGTAGAATCCAGATTAAGTTAATCAGCAGATTATAAGCCTCAAAGAGCCAGCCACCTTCACTAATCCAGAAAAAAGGAATGCTGAGGACACCGTAGGCAAGAAAACCGACTAAAATTAAGAGGAGGAAGCGACCAAAGACTGGCCACCAGTGCCCTCTAACCAGGTCATAACTGCGTTCAACCGATCGAAACGGGCGCTCATCCTCGGCGACCTGAACATATTGAGAGAAGCCGTAATAAATCCCAAAAATTAAAGCCGGTAATAAGAATAGTAAGCCCCAAGCAAAGATTAAGACCGAAAGTAAAGCGGTGACGCCAATAAAAGGAACCATATACTTATCGGCCCTCTTAAAACTTTCTCGCGGCGATAACTGATAATTCTCTTTTAAAAGAAGAATGCCACCTATTTGCGCTCGCAAATTCCAAACAATCATTAAGACTAAAGAGCCCAAGAAAAAGACAATAAAAATTCCTAAAACACCAAAACCGGGCCAAGTCTCACCACCGACCATCAGTACTCTAATAAAAATAAAAAGGAGCAACATGAAAGGCAAAGAACCGATTAAGCCGTAAACTAAAAGCTCAATAAACTTAAAGGCCTGTTTTTTATAATCTGACCAAGTACTCTTCAGTAAGGAGCCTACTGGCTCTAGTTTACTTTCTTTCTTGGCAAATATTTTTTTTAAGATTTTCATAAAAATTATTATTATCTCGAGGTCCAGCCGCCATCAACATATAACATCTCGCCAGTAACATATTTAGCTTCATCGCTGGCTAGATAAACAGCGGCTAAGGCGATATCATCCACATCGCCAACATGCCCTAAGGGCGTGCTGTCAACAATTATTTTGTTAAATTGTTCATTCTCTAGAATCCCTTCAGTCATCTTGGTGGTAATAAAACCAGGGGCAATCGCATTAACTCTAATTCCTGATGGGGCCAATTCCAGAGCGGCTGTTCTGGTAAGTTGAACAACGCCGCCCTTAGCACTGCAATAACTGATGGCGCCGAAAAAACCAACTTTACCCAAAACCGAACTCATATTAATAATGTTACCGGCAATCTTTAACTCTTTCATCTTGCGGGCGGCCGCACGCGCACCATAGAAAACACCCGTCAAATTAATGGAAATAATTTTATCCCACTCTTCATCACTAGTCTCAATTAAAGTATGAGAGTCACCAACGCCGGCGTTGTTAACCATCACATCTAAGCGTCCAAATTTATCAACGGCGGCCTGGACCAAATTATCAACCTCAGCGCTTTTAGAAACATCACATTTTACATAGATAGCATTTGGATTGTTTAATTCCATTTCTTCCGACAAACTCGAAAAAACTACTTGCGCTCCTTCTTTTAAGAAGTGCTCAGCTATTGCCCGGCCAATTCCTGAAGTGGCACCGGTGACAATCGCCACTTTTCCTGTCATTCTCATATTTTTTTAGTTAAGATATTTTTTTAAATAAGCGGCTAATTCTACTAGACGCTGGGAATAACCCCATTCATTATCATACCATGCCACCACCTTTAGTAAATCACCATCGACCACTCTCGTTAAAGGCAAATCAACAATGCTGCTATGAGAATTACCGATGATATCTGAAGAAACTAATTCACCCGTACTGGCTTCTAAAATATTTTTTAGACGCCCCTTGGCCGCTTGTTGAAATTTTTTATTAACTTCAGCGGCCGTCGTCTTTTTATTTAACAAAAAAGTCACATCACAGAGCGAGCCAACCGGAACCGGAACACGAAAAGCCAAACCATCAAATTTTCCCGCTAAGGTCGGAATCGTTTCTGTCACGGCCACGGCCGCACCGGTAGTGGTCGGCACAATATTCACCGCCGCCGCGCGCGCCCGGCGCGGGTCTTTAGGATGAGGGCCATCCACTAAATTCTGATCACCGGTATAGGCATGGACAGTAGACATCAAAGCTTTTTTAATGCCAAATTCTTTGGCAATTACGGCTGTCACCGGTGCTAAGCAATTCGTGGTACAAGAAGCACAAGAAATTATGTGATCACTTTTTTTAACGTTTTTTTCGTTGACGCCCAAAACGATAGTTTTACAATTTTTTCCCGGCGCGGAAATAATTACTTTTTTAGCGCCACTGTTTAAATGGACGGCCGCATCATCGGCGCCACGAAAACGTCCGGTACATTCTAAAACAACATCTACTCCCAGTTTTGCCCAGGGCAAGTTAGTGGGATCTTTCTCGGAAAAAACCGGATAATTTTTACTTTTAACAACTAAATTCTTTCCTCTCACGCCGACGGTTTTATTAAAACGACCATAGCAAGTATCAAATTGTAAAAGCTTGGCTAAATCTTCGGCCCCCACCAAATCATTAACGGCCACCACCTCCAGTTCCAGATGTTCATCTAAAATAATTCTAAAGGCGGCGCGGCCAATACGGCCAAAGCCATTAATTGCGATTTTTAACTTTTTTTGTGCCATAAATTATTAATTATTAAACTTATTTACCTGTCAATAATAACACAAAAAATCATAAAGCTCCAAAAAGAGAACTCTTTTCGGGTTCTCGGTAACTAACGCTTCTTTTTGGGAGACCAGCTGCGGGCTGAGCGTTGACGAGGGGAATTTTTTTTACGATTATCCGCTCTTTCTGGAGTCGCCTTCTTTTCGGTGACCGCTTTTTTCTCAGCCGCTTCCTTTTTCTGGTGACGGTTTAAGTCAACACGGACAATTAAATCGCGTTCCCCTTCCCGGCTGCCCGGGAATTTGACGTCCACAGCCTGTTTTAAAGCATGATGACCAACAACGACACCGCGCTGCCCATCAACATTCACTCGCGTTCCCAAAGGCGGCAATTTATCATTTAGTTCTTGATAGCCTTCATACTCAAAAGACAGACAACACATTAGACGACCGCACATTCCGGAAATTCTTTCGCTCCCGCGATGAACAACTTGCTGTGCTTCGGCCATCTCCGAGGTCACGGAAAAAAAATCTTTCACAAAAGTCCGACAACACAAGGGCTTGCCACAAGCACCGCAATCACCGGAAAATCGGGCTTCATCGCGAGCGCCAATCTGAGTGAGGCGAATATTTTTACTGAACCGAACTGTTAAATCTTTAACCAGCTCACGAAAGTCAATTCGGCCATTAGCGGTAAAGGCAAAATTCAAACGATTACCACCCAAAGAAAAACTAACATCAATTAATTTTAGATCTAGCTGATAAAAATCGGCACGCTCCTGACAAATCTCTAAGGCCGCCTCCTTCTCGGCTAGACTCGGCAAACGACTTAAATCATTTTTTTGAGCTCGCCTTTTAACCATTTTTAAAGGCGGCGCCTCCGGATCTAAAGTGGTATCTGTTAAGATCTCCACAACCTGGCCCAAATCCTCACCAACCTCTGTTTCTAAAACCACATAATCACCAGCCGCTAAAGTGGGGTCATTGGTTTCAAAGGTATAACTCTTATCCCAGGGGGAAAATTTTATTTGTACTAAGTTCATATAGAAAAAGCCGCGCCCTTTATGGGGCGCGGCTTGGTCAAATTTAAAGACTAAACCGAACGAAGCCGAGCACCACCGAGTCACCAAGAATATCTTTTACTTTTTTCTTATCATCCTTGATATACTCTTGTTCCACTAAGCAGACCTCGGAGTAATATTTGCTCATTTTTCCAGTCAAAATCTTTTCTACCATTTCCTCCGGCTTCCCTTCTTTGATTAGAATTTCGCGAGCAATTTCTTTCTCCTTAGTTAATTCCTCAGCGCTAACTTCATCCGAGCTAATATATTTTGGATTAGCCGCCGCTACCTGCATGGCAACGTCCAAGGCTAAGTCGCTTTTTTCGGGCTCATCTAAAGCTACTAAAACACCAATGCGGCCACCTAAATGAGAATACGCCGCCACGCTGGCGCCTTTTAAAACAGTAAAGCGGCTGATTGCCAATTTTTCACCGATTACTCCTGAAAGCTGATCAAGTACTTCTTGAACCTTATTCCCATTTAATTCTAAAGCCAATAAAGCCTCAAGATTTTCTGGTTGCTTTTCAACAATCAAGTTTAAAACTTGCTCCGCAAATTCTTGGAACTTCTCATTGCGGGCGACAAAATCAGTTTCGGAATTAACTTCCACCATGTACCCCTCAGTCGCCTCAGCACTTACTCTTACCGCGACCAACCCCTCGCTCGCTTCGCGATCGGTTCTTTTGGCAGCCTTGGCAATTCCTTTCTTGCGTAAAATTTCTACCGCTTTTTCTAAATCACCACCCGCTTCATCCAAAGCTTTCTTACAATCAACCATTCCGGCGCCGGTCATTTCTCTTAATTTTTTAATATTCTCCATATACTTATAATTAATTATTAATAACTTAAATTTTCTTAAGCCTCTTTCTTTTCTTCGTCTTTTGTCACCGGCTTAATTTGGCTTAAATTATAACGGATAGTTTCCGTAATTAAAGAAATGGTTTTGGTTGAATCGTCATTGCCGGCAATCGGATAATTAACTAGACTCGGATCAACATTGGTATCGCAAATAGCGATGACTGGAATATTTTTAACCCGGGCTTCCTTAACAGCGGTTTCCTCTTCTTTAATATCCCAAACAAATAAAGCATCTGGGAGTTTAGAAACATTGGTTAAACCACCCACCCGTTCTTCCAATTTTTTAATTTCCCGGTCAAAGTCAGAGCGCTCCTTTTTAGTATAACGATCTAAACGACCGCTCTCCTTATCGGCCACTAACTCTTTGTATTTTTGCACTGATTTCTTCACCATGGAGAAATTGGTCAAAAATCCACCCAACCATTTACCCACAATATAAGGCTGATTAATTGCCTTCGCCATCGCCTTTAGAGGACCTTTAACTTGATTTTTGGTGCCAACAAATAAAATTGTCTTGTTTTCAAAAATCAGTTGCGCCATAAAATCTAAAGCGGTCGCTAATTGTTCTTGACTCTTTCTTAAATCAATAATATAAACCCCTTTTTTATCAGCAAAGATAAAGGGTTTCATTTTTGGATGCCAGCGATTGGTGCGATGACCAAAATGCATCCCGGCCATCATCATTTCTTCTACACTAGGTAGTTTTTTGTTTTCCATATGATTTTTCTTTTATCCCCCGCGTGGAGGCGTCCATCGCCCAGGTCTTGAGACCAGAAAAAATGGCGATGTGTTATTTAGTAAAAATGACTAGACGCTAAGCGTCAATCACGGACTCATCTTAACCGAAAGCGGCCTTCTTGTCAACGCTTTTGCGCCCTAAAAAAGATTATTTTTGGTAAAAATCAGCCAACCCCTGATTATAAGTAGTCACTAAATTATTATATTCTCTCTGCTGCTGGCGGTAGCCCTCTAAATCACTGTTATATTGATTAACTGCCTGATTATAAACATCTACCTCCTTGTTATAGGCCACTAAATCGTCAGTGACTAAATAGGCATCGAGTTTGGCGCGCTGAGCGCTTAAACGCTCTTGCTCGGCACTCAACTCCTTCCCGGCCACATCTAATAACTGTTTTTCGGTGGCTAAGCGCTGATAAAGATTTTTTAAAGATTCTGCCTTTTCTTTAGTGACTCTGACCCCCTCATAAAAAGATCCTGGTGTTTTTTGATAAATTTCTAAACGACCTAAATGATCGGCCGTAAATAGGGCCAGGGGCATCTCCGAACCACCAACGGCTTGTCCGGAAGAAATTGCTCCAGGCACAACTCCGGGCGGAAAATAATTAGTAGTTTCAACAAAGCAATAGCCACTACCGGCAAGTGAGTCCTCTGGAGGGCAAGCAATGCCGACCGCCGAGTGATTCTTTTCCGGAAAATCTAAAATTGCTGCTCCATAACCAAGCTCTCGTAAAAGACTAACCGCTAAAAAAGTCTTATCAGAACAAACGCCGGAATTTTTATAGACGGTTTCATAAGGGTAATTAGGAATAATTGGCGATTGCGTGAGTTTACTCTGATCATAAGGAATATACTGCACTAGCGCCAAAACAAATTCCGCCACCTGATCACTGCTCCAGCCGCGGCTGCGACCCGTGCGCCGGGCATAGGCCACTAAATCACCGACTAAAGTATCACCCTCTTTAGGTTTTAAAAATAAACCATAAAATCCTTCTCGCACCGCTTGAACATCAGCCTGATCATTGTAATAAAAAACTTTTAGACTGGCGGCATAATCTTTATTCAACTGGCTTGATAAAGAAAAATTTTGTTCGTAATTTTCTTGCCTATATTTCCAAGTTAAAGAGCTTAAATGGTCTAAATCTAACGAACTGGTCGGTGAAGGCGGAGCGATTGTCGCGCTAAGAGGAGCGCTAGTTGCCGCCGGGATTTTGTTTAGATCAATATTTGTAATTCCCAAACCTTGCTGACGTAGCAGCTGCCAAGCGTCATCAGGGCGACCTAAATAATGCCAACGTTGATTTAAGTCGACATAATAAGCTTCACCGTGACTCTCGGGTCGCAAAAACAAGCGCCCCTTGGCCCAAGCCGGCGCGCCTTGATTCCAAGTCGCAAACTCGGCCTCGGAAATGCCAAGGCTGAGTTGTCTCATTAAAACTAAGGCGTCACTAGGGCGCCCTAAATAATAACGTTTTAAATTAGTCGGATTAACATACCAGGCTTCACCATGGCTTTCTACTTGAAGTAAAATACGGCCCGTTAAGCGCTCTGGTAACGTTTGCGCTTGAGTGGGCGAGAAGAAAAATAAGACACCACTTAAAAATAAGAGTCCGACTATTAGGCTTCGGCGCCGCCAAAAAGTCATAAATACCTAATACTTAATCCTTCAAGTTCTCTAAAGCAAATTCCCAATTAGCCAAATTATCAATGACGGCATCAACATAAGCCGCGCGTTTATTTTGATAATCTAAATAATACGCATGTTCCCAGACATCAATGGCAAACAAGGGGGTTTGGCCATGAGCTAAAGGCGTGTCAGCGTTAGCGGTTTTTAAAACACGCACGTGATCATCTTCTCTAATTAACCACGCCCAACCGCTACCAAACTGCGACAACGCCGCTCCTTTTAATTCTTCAATCATTTTCTCCCAAGAGCCAAAAGAATGAATAACGGCATTTTTAAGCTCCACCGGGATCACCGCCTCATGACGGGCGGGCCGCAGGCACTTCCAGAAAAACTCATGGTTAAAGGCTTGAGCGGCATTATTAAAAACGCCCTCCTTCCCTTCGCGGGCATAACTTTTTACCAATAAGCCTACCAAGCTGTCTTTTTCCCAAGGAGTGCCGGCAATTAATTTATTGAGGTTATCAATATAAGCCTGGTGGTGCTTACCATGATGAAATTCCAGAGTTTTAGCAGAAATATGCGGCTCTAAGTCGGCAATCGCAAAAGGCAATTCGTTTAAAGTAACCATAGTATTAAATATTAATTTATTAACGTTCTCTTTAGTATAGCAGATGTTAGACTGCTTTTAAAATAGCCCTAAAAAAATCCCGCGCGGGCGGGATTTTTTTATCTTAGTAACCAATTGCTTGACCGAGAAATGGAATCGTTGGACAAAGGCCGTTATATATTTTTTCTTGATCACAGTCTGATCGCTCCGGATCAGTTACAAACCGACCATCGGGCAGTAAAATTCCATGAATCTTAAGATATTTATCAACTTCACTTAAATTCGCCACCTCAATGCCATCTAAGGGGCAAGCTCCTTGCTTATAGGCAGAAACGGCGCATTCCTTGCCACTACCCCAAACACACACCTCATATTCCTTATTATCGCCCCTAACCCTAGTTTCAGTATTGACAATTTCTGAACAATTTTTACCGGCATAAAACTTAGCATCCTCCGTGTTTAAATGAATAACAGCTGTTCTTTGGTTATTAGAATCATTTTCTTGATGGTAAACAACGCTGATAACATGAAAATAAGGGCCTAGCTCTGCGGATATTTTATCCACTAAATACTTATCACCAGCAACAACGAGATACCCGCCCAGAAAATTTATTTTACTAATATCACCGCCCTCAAATTGAAAAGCACCAAGATAAAGAGCGTTGTCTGCATTTTGATAATTAACCTGGATCGGGCTCAAAAACGAATCACCATTTAAAAAAGCTTCTACTCGGTTAGTATCAATAAGCACTTGACCAATTTTGCCAGTGGTGTTTTTTAAATCGCCGCTAACATAATTATCATCTTTAAAATCTAGTTTCACTATTTCTTCATTTTTATTAGGAATAGTGATCGTGTTGCCTTTTAAATTTTTAGCGGCTGCCAATTTTACATCTTTCGGAAAACATTCTTGCTTATCAGGTCCCACCAGCCCACCGCCCCGTTTTTCACAAGTATAATTTTTAAAAACAGAAGAGCCTGACAAAAAATAGCTGCCCGCCCCGACAATAATAATCATGACTATCGCCACCCTTAGATAACCTTTGTTTTGCTTAGACATGTTTTTATTTTTTAATAATAAAAAATTTTAAATTTATACAGGTATTTTAACTAATTATTATAAAAAAATAAATAAAAATTTGTTAAATAATTAAATTTATATGAGAATTGTAAAAAATTATTAACAATTTAAAAAATTATTAAAAATGAAAAAGATTACTGGAGTTATTTTGATTTTTTTGTTTTTATGGGTGGCCCTACCTTCTAATTTATCTGCCCAAACAAGCGGAACCAATGTGCCAATTAATGCAGGCCTTAGCGTTTACTTTTCACCAAATTCTATCGGTGATTATTATTTTTATTACAATTTTTCAAATCTTTGGCCGCATTATGTTGAAGTTTCTGTGTATTGGCAAAGTGATACCTATCCGGGGTGGAAAAATTTTTACATTAGTAGAGTAAACCAACAAACTGTACTTTTACACAGTGGCACGAATGACAATGTTCGTTATATGGCAATATTTAGAACAACAGACACCAATGCCACCGCTTCATGGATTTTTTACTAAAAATCAAAAAAAGCCCTAAAAAAACCTATCAAAATGATAGGTTTTTTTAAATTTAAATTAAATTATTTTTTCGCTAGCTGGCCACAGGCGGCGGCAATGTCGCCACCATAAGAACGACGAGTGGTTACTTTTAGACCGGCGTCTTCTAATTTTTTTCTAAACTCTCTAACTCGTTCCGCGGAACTCGGTAAAAATCGGCCGGTGGGATTATAGGGGATAAGATTAACGACACTTAATGGTCGGCCACTTAACAAGCGAATTAACAACTGGACGTCATTATCACTATCATTAATTCCTTTAATCATCAAATATTCAAACATTACCTGGCGACCGGCCTTTTTCTGATAAACCTCCACGGCGGCCATTAGCTCCGCCAAAGAATAGCGTCGCGCAATCGGCATGTAACGTTCTCTTTGTAAATCAACAGCAAAGTGAAGAGAAATCGCTAAATTAACTTGTAGCGGCTCACCGGCTAAGCGCTTAATCTCGGCAGGAATACCGGCAGTGGAAACGGATAAACGCCGCGCGCCGAGACCAAAAGTTTCCGGGTCATTAAGCCATTTTAAAGCTTTAATTACCTGATCATAATTTAATAAAGGCTCACCCATACCCATAAAAACCACATTATCAACCTTATTATCACTAGCTTTTAACTCACGTTGCCAAAATAAAACTTGTTCCACAATTTCCGCGGCCGTTAGATTACGACTAAAACCACTTTGCCCAGTCGCACAGAATTCGCAGGCCAAAGGGCAACCAACTTGCGAAGAAACACAGACTGTTTGCCGGCCATCGCTTTGACTAATTAAAACTGTTTCAATTTTTAGGCCATCCTCTAAAGTGATCAGCGCTTTTTGAGTAGTTTTATCAGTGCTACTAAATAATTCCGCCTCAATTGTGAGCGGACAATCAGTTTCTAAGCGTTCGCGTAAATCTTTAGGAAAATTAGTAACCTCTTGCCAACTCGTCACCAAGTCCTTAAAAATAGCCTGCTCGGCTTGAGTATGACGGAATTTAAGTTCGCCAGCCAAACTCTCGTGGACTTTAGATAAATTCATATATATATTTATGCGCTCTTTAAAGTAATTAAAACAATTTCGGAGCGCGTCCCCAAACGCAAGGGTGGCCCCCAAGTACCGACTCCACTACTAACCGATAAGTGATAATGACCGTCTTGGTACAAACCATACGCGCGCCAGTCATAAAGATTAGCAGCTACTAGATTAAAAGGAAACATCTGGCCGGCGTGCGTATGTCCCGATAACTGTAAATCAATTCCGGCAATTTTGAAAGCCAGTGGATCTTTAGGTTCGTGATAAAGAAGAATACTCGGCTTATCGGCCTGATAAGGAGTTTTGGCTAATTGCTCACCCGGGCTTAAATAATTGTGCTTATCCTGAAAGTTAAGGCCAATAATTTGTAAACCCGAATCTTCGATTAAACGATTTTCTAGAATCTCTATCAACCAGGGGTCTAACAACTCATGAACCTTCTCACTGCCTAAATCTAAATCATGATTGCCAAAAGAATAATACACTCCGCGCGGCGGCTGAAATTCATTTAATAGATTGCCGAGCCAGGAGAAATCAACCTGGCTGCCATCAAATAAATCACCACTAATAAAGATTGCTTCTGGCGCTAAAGACTGAACCTTTTTCAAAACTCTTTTTAAGAATTTTTCCCGCCAGACCGGCCCTAAATGTAGATCGGAAAGATGAACAATTTTTTTATCCACCCAAGAGTCTGGTAACTTATTAATCTTCACTTCGTAAGATTTAATCTTTGGCTCTCGGGCCTGATAGATAGAAATTAAGGTTAAGACTGCTACTAGCGCTAAAATTAAAGGTCTTAAGATATTAAAGGGTAAAGTAATTCCAAAGAAACCAAGGATTAAATAAATTAGCCAAGCCAAAAGAGCCACTAATAAAAAAATAAAGCCCACTCCGAGGAGTCCAAAAACGAGCTGATAGAGGAAGCGCCACCAAGGCGAATCTTTTTTATTAGTATGCTTAAAAACAATAATTGTTAAAACCGCCAGCAAAATAAAAGCAGTGGCCGAAAGCGCTTTGGCGCCGAAAGACGACCAAGCAAAAAGCCAGCTGCTTAAAATCCATACTAAGATGTAGCCGCCAATAAAAATTGTCCAATTGAGATATTTAAAAACTCTCATAAGAAAAAGCGGGCAAAGAAATTGGCAACCCTTTTTATTTTAGGATCGGAAAGGAAACGGCGCTAATTGGCCAGCTTCACCCAATTCTTCGGCAATTGCTAATAAACGGTTATACTTGGCAGTTCTCTCCGAGCGCGCCGGAGCACCAGTCTTAATTTGCCCCGTGCCCAAAGCGACCGCTAAATCAGCAATAAAAGCGTCTTCGGTCTCGCCGCTGCGGTGCGAGATCACTGCTGTAAAATTATTTTCTAAAGCTAAATTAATAGCGGCGACTGTTTCGCTTAGAGTACCAATTTGATTAAGTTTAATCAAAATAGAATTACTGGCCTTAGTTTCAATCCCCTTCTTTAAACGTTCAACATTAGTAACATATAAATCATCACCCACGACCTGAACCTGACTGTTGAAGGCCGCCATAAACTCTCCCCAACCGGACCAGTCATCTTCCGCTAAAATATCCTCAAAAGAAACTAATGGATATTTGGCCGCCAAGCCTTGGTAAAATCCCACTAACTCACTAGCACTCAAAATTTTATCTTCTTTTTTTAATTGATACTTACCCTCATGGAAGAATTCAGTGGCGGCGGCATCAATTCCAAAAACCACTTCTTCCCCCGGCTTGTAGCCGGCACTGCTAACCGCTTCATTAAGCAGATCAAAAGCCTCGGCATTAGTTTTAACCGCCGGTGCAAAACCACCCTCATCGCCAACCGTAATTTGATACCCCTTTTTCTTCAAAGTCTTTTTTAAGGCCTGATAAATTTCGGCCCCCATCTTTACCGCTTCGGCCATACTTTTGGCGCCCACCGGCAAAATCATATATTCCTGAATGTCAGTTGCCCAATCCGCGTGTTTACCACCATTTAAAATATTTAACATCGGTAAAGGCAGTTTGTAGGTACCATCAAAGCGCGGATTAAACTGAGTCAAATATTTATACAAAGGCTGGTTTAGCCCGGCGGCCGCCGCGCGCGCCACCGCCAAGGAAACAGCTAAAATCGCATTCGCCCCTAAATTAGTCTTATTGGGAGTACCATCTAAATCGATCATTAACTTATCAATTGCTGATTGCTCGGTAGCTAGTTGGCCAATTAAAGCGGGGGCAATTTTTTCATTAACATTTTTTATAGCCTCGCTAACGCCTAAACCGCCGTAAGCCTCGCCACCATCACGTAGTTCCACTGCTTCATAACTGCCGGTTGAAGCACCGCTAGGAACAGCCGCCCAACCAGAAGCGCCACTTTCTAAGACTACGGTCGCCGTCACAGTCGGATTTCCCCTGGAGTCTAGAATCTGACTCGCTTTAATTGTTTTTATTTTCATATTTTTAGAAATATTTTTTAGTCAAACTTTCTTCGGTGTAAACAATCACCTTCTTTAACATTTTAACCGCCTCTAAAGGATAATTGCCAACAGTTGTCTCATCAGAAAGCATAATCATGTCGGCGCCATCAATCACGGCATTAGCGATATCGCTCACTTCTGCTCTCGTCGGATGAGGATTTTTAATCATTGACGTCATCACCTGAGTAGCTAAAATAGCCGGCCTCTTGTGCCAGTGCGCCTGACTAATTAAATTTTTCTGGATTATCGGCAAACGCTCGGCCGGGACTTCAATCCCTAAATCTCCGCGGGCGACCATAATAATATCGGAGACTTCAATAATATCGTTGATATTTTCTAAAGCGATACCGCGCTCGATCTTAGAAATAATTTTAATCGGCTTCTTACCAATTAATTTACGCAAACGTAAAACATCGTCGGCTGTTTGCACAAAAGACAGAGCCACACAATCAACGCCCACCTTCAAACCAATTTTCAAATCACGTTTATCTTTAGCGGTTAAGCCAAAATCCTTTAAATCAGTGTTAGGAACATTAACACCCTTATGGGAGCTTAAGACACCACTATTAATTACTTGAGCCGTCACTTTACCGTCTTTAACTTTTTTAACGACTAATTCGATTGCGCCATTAGCTAAGAATAATTGATGACCTTTTTTTATACTATCCGGCAGTTCTTTTGAATCAATCGGGATTGAACCGCCAGGTTCGTAAGGCTTGGTGGAATATTCAAAGACAAATTCTTCCCCCAAACGCATAGTTAAATTATCTTCCGGAATTACCCCCACTCGGATTCTCGGACCCTGTAAATCAAGCATCATTGACACCGAGCGTTCGTTTTTTTTATTAAAATTTTTAACAATTTTTTGGACGCGCAGATACTGCTCCTCGGTGGCATGAGAAAAATTTAAACGCACCATGTCAACACCGTTTTTTAAAAGCGGTTCTAAAGTTTCAGCTGTTTCTGTTTTTGGACCAACGGTCGCAATAATTTTAGTTCTCGTCATAGTAAATATAAAGATAAAATTTTACCGGCGGCAAAAAAAAGGCCGCTATCGGCTCGGCTTTCAGTATAGAAAAAAGTTGGAGTTTTGCCAAGCCTAACTAATTTTCAATTTTTAATCGGCTAAACCTTTAAGTTTCTTTAATAATTCATTAAAGAATTCTAAATTATTAAGGCTTGCCAGACGCTGTCCTAAAGGCTCCTCGCTCTTAAACAGATGATGCAGATAAGCACGGCTATAAGTTCTGAGCTCAATAAAATTGCTCTGAGGATTAATTGGCCGCTCGTCATCTGCATACTCCGCCCGTAAAATATTGGTCGTTTGATAAAAGTCTGGCGCCGTCGCCACTATTTTGGAACGCGATTTCGGCTTCTTAAATTCCTTAAAGCGGGCTTTAAAAGAAAATAATTTCCCGTGTCTCCCTTCTCTGGTGGGAATCACACAGTCAAACATATCCCAACCCATTAAATAGGCGCGATAAATATCTTCCGGTAAACCAACCCCGAGAGCAAAGCGCAAACTATCCTCCGGGACAGCGGCCGCCGTTGCTGACATGACCGCCGCTAAAAAATTACCCTCTTTATCAACCGGCCGAGCACCAAAGCCATAACCATCAAAACCAATTTCCACCAAAGCCGCAGCACAAGCTTGGCGCAAATCAATCTCCGCGCCGACTTGAATAACCGCCAATAAGCGTGGCCGCTGACTTTCACTTAAACCTCTTTTTTTAACT
>Ga0172378_10002176_pt1 | contig 18286 bp, 14 predicted proteins | sample GrowelOW332metaG_FD_119755 | JGI IMG/M metagenome (GOLD analysis project Ga0172378, IMG submission 119755) | Groundwater microbial communities from an aquifer near a municipal landfill in Southern Ontario, Canada - Pumphouse #3_1 metaG | ecosystem: Environmental > Aquatic > Deep subsurface >... | reverse complement strand
TTGCCGGTGATTTCAATAAATTTTTGTCAAGCTTTGAAGTATTAAATACAGATTTTTTAATTTGTGATATGGATACTTCTGCAAGTTTTCAAATGGAATTAACTATTGAAAAAGGTCGAGGTTATATACCTAGTACCGAAAATTTACCGGTTGAAGCAGAAGCAGGATATATTGCTATCGATTCTATTTACACTCCGATAAGGAACGTGAAATATTCAGTCGAATCATATAGGGTTGAAGATAAAACAGATTTTGAGAATTTGATTATGGAGATTGAAACTGATGGTTCCATTACTCCTACAGATGCTTTAAAAGAGGCTTCAAAAATTTTAATTCAGCATTTTATGCTATTTTCTGATGAAAGGATTTCATTTGATACAGAGCATGATAATGAAAATGAAGAGTTTGATGAAGAAGTATTACACATGCGTCAACTGTTAAAAACAAAGCTTGTTGAAATGGACTTGTCTGTTAGAGCTTTAAATTGTCTTAAAGCAGCTCAGGTTGAAACTCTTGGAGAACTTTGTAGATTTAATAAAAATGATTTACTTAAGTTTAGAAATTTTGGTAAGAAATCTCTTACTGAGTTAGAGGCTTTACTTGTGAAAAACAACCTTGAATTTGGTATGGATGTAAGTAAGTATAAATTAGATAAGGAATAGCATAATGAATCATAATAGAAAATTTAATCATTTAGGACGTAAGAGCGCTCATAGAAAGGCAATGCTTTCTAATATGGCTGCTTCTTTAATTCTTCACAAGAGAATTAGTACAACCGTCGCTAAAGCTAAGGCACTTAAGATCTATGTTGAGCCATTGGTTACCAAGAGTAAAATTGATAATCAAAACTCTAGACATAACATCTTTAGTTACCTAAAACAAAAAGAGGCTGTTACTGAATTATTCAGAGAAATTACTCCTAAAGTAGTTAATCGTCCAGGCGGATACACTAGAATATTAAAAACTGGTAATCGTTTAGGTGATAATGCAGCAACATGTATTATTGAATTTGTAGATTTTAACGAAACATACACAGAGCTTAAATCTGAAAAGAAAACCTCTAAACGTAGAAGACGTTCTAAAAAATCAAATTCAGCTACTGAGGCTAAAGCAGCGAAAGCTCCTGAAGCAACAGCACCTGCAGCAACAGAAGAAGCTCCAAAAGCTGACACATCTGCAGAATAAATGTAAACTAATAAGTTTTATACATATAGAAGGGAATCGTTTAGATTCCCTTTTTTTACTTCAAAAATTCAAATTTTATATAAATAATTTTAAATAAAATACATTTAAAGTTACCCAAATTAGAACATACAACACTTTCCCTTTTTATGTTCTTCAACATAAATGACGTTTTTTTACTACATTTTTCACTTCCTAAAATAAATATTTTAAAGGACCCATATAAGTCCCTGATAGTCAGTAAGAAATATACTTTAAAATTTTCAATTTAAATTTGCTTAATAAAAACGTTTGCAATACCTATGATATGTTTTATAACATATTAGGTATATTAACATATAAGAGAATCGTTTTGAGATATAATTATCTACAAATTGTTCTCTTAATTTAGTTTCATTTCAAAAAGTTTAACATAGTTGTTTCCAAGCAAAAGATTAATACTGGAGAATATGAAACTATAATGATAACAAAAAAATTTATCATGAGTCAAGAGTCAAAAGTTATTGAAAAACACGACGTTGTCATTCGTTTCTCAGGAGATTCAGGAGATGGAATGCAACTAACTGGTCAACAGTTCTCAGACACTGTTGCCTTATTTGGAAATGATGTAGCAACATTTCCAGACTATCCTGCCGAGATCAGAGCTCCCCAAGGAACAGTGGGTGGAGTATCAGGATTTCAAGTTCACATTGGAGATGGTGAGATTACCACTCCAGGAGATTATGCTGATGTGTCAGTTATAATGAATCCTGCAGCTCTAAAGGCCAATTTAAAGTGGTCTAAAAGTGAGGGAACATTAATAATAAATGTAGACACATTCACAGAAAAACATTTAGCTAAAGCAGGATATACAGACAATCCTCTAGAAAATGACACTCTACAAAACTACAATGTTATTCCCGTTAAGATTAACACATTAACAGAAGAAGCATTGAAAGACATGGAGTTAGATCAAAAATCAATTCTTAAATGCAAGAACATGTTTGCTTTGGGAATGATCTATTGGATGTTTGAAACTTCACCTGAGCACACTACGCACTTCTTTGACGTTAAATTTGCAAAAAAAGCAGCAATAGCCAAAGCAAACAAGATAGTCTTAAAAGCAGGTTTTAATTACGCATCTAATATTCATGCAATAGCAACGAATTTTAGAGTAGAAGCAGCAGACATCTCTAAGGGTACATATAGAACCATCACTGGTAACAAAGCAACAGCATGGGGTTTACTGGCAGTAGCAGAAAAATCAGGACTTCCATTATTCTGTGGATCTTATCCTATTACTCCAGCAACAGATATACTACATGAATTAGCCCTACGAAGAGACTTAGGAGCTAAAACTTATCAAGCCGAAGATGAGATTGCAGGTATAAGTACAGCCATAGGAGCAAGTTATGCAGGTAATTTTGCATGTACAACAACATCAGGACCAGGTTTAGCACTTAAAGGTGAAGCAGCTGGACTTGCAGTAATGGCAGAACTACCATTAGTAATTGTGGACGTACAAAGAGGAGGTCCTTCAACAGGTCTTCCTACAAAAACAGAACAATCTGACCTAATGCAAGCATTATACGGTAGAAATGGAGAAAGTCCAATGCCAGTAGTTGCAGCAAGCACATCTTCAAATTGTTTTGACTATGCATATGTAGCAGGTAAAATAGCATTAGAGCATTTGACTCCAGTTATACTATTAACAGATGGATATTTAGGAAATGGTGCTCAACCATGGAAAATTCCATCAATGAAGGACATGCCAGATATCAAGCTTCAAATAGCAAAAGAAGGTACTCCTTACAAACCTTACGATAGAGATCCAGAAACCTATGTAAGACTACAAGCCCTACCAGGTACAAAAGGTTTAGAGCATAGACTAGGAGGATTAGAAAAATTAAATGGTGAAGGTAGTATTAGTTATGATCCTGCAAACCATGAATTGATGACTGACTTAAGAGAGAAAAAATTAGATTACATAGCTAACTGTATTCCCGAGCAAGAAGTCATTGGAAATGAAGAAGGCGAAGTATTAGTAGTTGGATGGGGTAGTACTTATGGTCATTTATATTCTGCAGTTAATGAACTAAGAGCAGAAGGAAAAGATGTAAGTTTATGTCACTTCAATTATATTAATCCACTACCTAAGAACACTGCCGAAATTCTAGCTAAATTTAAAAAGATTATTGTGTGTGAATTAAACTTAGGACAATTTGCAGGCTATTTAAGAAGCAAAATGCCACAATTCACTTACGAACAATACAATAAAGTAGCAGGACTTCCATTTACAGTGATTGAATTAAAAGAGAGAATAAATGAGTTATTTAAAGCTTAATTAACTATAAAGAAATGTCAGAACAAATTAAATATACACCTAAAGATTTCAAAAGTGATCAAGAGGTGCGTTGGTGTCCAGGTTGTGGAGACCACGGAATATTAAATTCAGTTCAGCGAGCAATGGCTGAATTGGGATATCCAAAAGAATCTTGGGCAGTTATTTCAGGAATAGGATGCTCATCAAGATTCCCTTACTATATGAATACATATGGTTTTCATACCATTCATGGTCGTGCAGCAGCAATAGCTTCAGGAGCAAAAAATGCAAATAGAAAACTAAATGTACTACAAATTTCTGGAGATGGAGATGCTTTAGCCATAGGTGGTAACCATTTTATTCACTTAATTCGTCGTAACGTTGATATCACAACCATGATTTTCAACAATGAAATTTACGGCTTAACAAAAGGACAATACTCTCCAACCACAAAGTTTGGAACTAAAACCAAAACATCTCCCTATGGAACAATAGAAATTCCTTTCAATCCAGGAGAACTTTGTATAGGAGCTCAAGGTAAATTCTTTGCTCGTTCCTTGGATATAAATCCAAAATTAACAGCAAAAGTAATAGAGGCAGGAGTAAAACACAAAGGAGCTTCAATAATTGAGGTACTACAAAACTGTGTTATCTTTTCAAACGGATGTCACTCAGACATTACGGGTAAAGAAGTACGTGATGACTCTCAAATAATCTTAGAGCAAGGTAAACCAATGTTATTTGGTAAAGACAAAAACAAAGGTCTTATGCTTGACAACGTTCATGCAAAACTAAAAGTTGTAGAACTAGGAGTTGATGGAGTAAGCATAGACGATATATTAGTTCACGATGCTCACGAAGAAAGTCCCTTTATTCATTGGATGCTAGTAGACATGAAGCCACCTTTATTCCCAGCAGCCTTTGGTGTAATTAGAGACGTAGAAGCAGATACTTATGACGAACTACTTGACAAACAGATAGCAGACGTCAAAAAAATATCTAAAATTAAATGTGTTGATGACTTATTAAATAGCGGAGACACATGGGAAGTTAAATAGATTACACTAATCTATACCTTTCTTTAGAATAATAAACCTGTCATATATGGCAGGTTTATTTTTTAATGCTAAAATTTATATTAATCCTTTATAAAATGAATGATAATATTTGAGGACGGGACTAAATAAATTCTTTATTAATTAGGGATTTAAAGTTGCAGATTACAACTAGAATAGATATAAAAAATCGGAGCCAAATTTATAAATTGACTCCGATTATATAACTAAGAAGTAAAATAACTTTTATTAAATTTTCATTAAAACAGCTTATATTCTAATCTTCACTAAAACAGCTTATAATTAATTCTATTTATTAAAATTTATATTTTAACTTCATATAGCATTCAAAGATAGCTTATTTCTTAATATTAGCTTCTTGTAATCCGTAATGTCTCTTTTTATCAAGCATTTTCAAACCAAATGCAACGGCTATAGCTAATACTCCAAGTAATGCAAAAATAAGCATAGGATTAGTATAATCGTAAACAGGAATAACAGCATCACCTGCTGCTTTAGCTGCAGCAACTTGTGGATTTGACTTATCAAGCACATAACCTATAAGTAAAGGCACACCTGCAAGACCCCAGTTTTGAATCCAGAAGATTAATGAATAAGCAGTACCCAATTGTTTTTCAGGAATGATCTTAGCAACACTAGGCCACATAGCCGATGGAACTAAGGATAAAGCAACTCCTAATATAATTACTAATAACAATGCTACTATCCAATGATTAAAGAATGGTAGAGCAAAAATTGAGTGAACAAATAATATAAGAACTGCACCAATAATCATAATAGTAGCTCCTTTACCTTTTCTATCGTAAATATTACCAAATAAAGGGGTTAAGAACAATGTACCTAAAGGTAAGAACATAGGAATCAATCCAGCTACCTCAGGATCAAGACCATATTTATTGACAACTAAATCAGTAGCATACTTAATAAAAGGGAATACAGCAGAATAGAATAATACACATAGAAGAGCAATTAACCAGAAACCGCCATTTCTCACTATAAGCAATATGTCAGAGAATTTAAACTTGTCGTCTGCAGTTGCTTCTTTAGTTTCAATAGTAGATTTGTCTAATTTCTTATCCATACCTATATATATGAAGAAAGTTAGGAATCCAATACTAAGCAATATTAATGCAAAAGCAATGGGAGCAGATATACTAGGACCAGCCTTTTCTACTAACTCACCACCTATTATTTGTGTATGAACACTTGAAAAATATGTTGCTAATGGAACTGGAGCGAACATAGCTAACATCGTACCTAAACGTGCAATAGCCATTTGCATACCCATAGCCAAAGCCATTTCGTTACCTCTAAACCATTTTACAATAATTTTAGAAACAGTAATACCTGCAACCTCTACACCTACACCGAATATAGCAAAACCAAGAGAAGCAATAAGTACTTGCTCATTCATTTCAACTCCAAAAGGAAGATGAACTATATTCATAGTTGGATTACATACTGCCCAGTACTTTAGACCAGCACCCAATACCATTACTCCTGCTGATGCAGCACCGGTGAAACGTACACCCATTCTATCTAGGATAATACCACCAAATATAAGCATTAATAGGAAGATATTAAACCAACCATATGCACTAGTGAATACTCCATAACTTGTACTTGACCATCCAAATTGGCTTTCTAGCATGGGTTTTAATGGAGACATAACGTCTGTTAGAAAGTAGCCTCCGAATAGTGTGATAGACACTATCATCAGCGCTGCCCATCTGGCAGTTTTGGAATCACTTAATTTTTGTTGAATTTTTTCTACCATAAGTATTTTAGTTAAATTAATTAATTACATTTTAACTTTTGTTTTTTTTATAATGCAAACGTTTCGGTTCACTCAAAAGACTGTCAAAGATACAAAAAAAAAATAAAGCTCGATTACTTCGAGCTTTATTTAATTAATATTTTAACAAAACATTAATAATTCTCTCTTTTTGGTTCAAAAAATGATTGAGGATGATCACAAGCTGGACATTTTGCAGGAGCCTTTTTACCTCTATGAATATAACCGCAATTTCTGCATTGCCATACAATTTCCTCTTCTCTAGCGAAAATAGTAGTACTTTCAATTCTATTTAATAATTTTAAATATCTATCTTCATGCTCTTTTTCAGCAACTGAAACGCTACGGAAAACAGCAGCAATCTCTGGAAATCCCTCCTGTGCAGCAATTTCTGCAAAACCTGGATAATCTTCAGACCATTCTTCATGTTCGCCTGCTGCAGCTGCCTTTAGATTTTCTACAGTAGTTCCAATAATTCCAGCAGGAAAAGAAGCAGTAAATTCTACCTTTCCACCTTCTAAAAATTTGAAAAATCTCTTTGCATGTTCTTTTTCTTGATCTGCAGTTTCGGCAAAAATACCTGCAATTTGTTCATAACCTTCTTTTTTTGCTTTACTAGCAAAATAGGTATAGCGATTTCTAGCTTGAGATTCACCAGCAAAAGCTTGAAGTAAATTCTTTTCTGTTTTTGTTCCTTTAATGTTCATGTAATATAATTTTAAGGTTATAGAATAAATTTTCCCTTTGAAGGGAAGATCCATAATTTGTGTTTATTAATAATTGATGTATTATTTAACAGCAATAGCTTCAATTTCAACCAAAGCACCCATAGGTAGAGATTTTACAGCATAAGCAACTCTAGCAGGAAATTCCTTTGTATAAAATTTAGCATAAACTTCATTCATAGCAGCAAAATCAGCAATATCACTCAAATAACATACAGATTTTACAACATTATCATAAGTATATCCAGCTTCTTCAAGAATATAACCAACATTCTTAAGAGATTGTTCAGTTTGTTCTTTAATACCGCCTTCAACAAATTTACCAGTAGTTGCATCCACTGGTAATTGTCCACTTACATAAAGTGTTCCATTTCCTTCTACTGCTTGACTATAAGGTCCAATTGCTTTAGGAGCCTTTGGTGAACTAATAATTTTCTTCATTTTCTTTATTTTTTATATAACGTTAAACTTATTCTGTCTTAATTATTCACATTCAGAGCAAAGATAGTATTTAATTAAAGTAAATCAAACTAAATAATTAAGATTTTTTTACTCCTCAAATAATACTATTTATCTAATATATACTATATTTGTACATACGACAATCTCTTAAATTATCACTAATAAATCTAAAAAGACAAAATTCTAAACAGAACTTGCTAGAGAAACATAATAAATATAAGCTATGAAATCACAAATCCTAATAATAATCACTATGCTTCTGCAATTCTTTTCTCTTGAAGCAATATCTCAGTCTTACTATTCTTGGGATGATGCAAATTTAAATGCTGCCAGAGAAAGAAAAATAATACTAGTAGAAGTGATAAAAAACGGACAAACAAGCAAATTAGACAAAATTATAAAAGACAGAAATTTTTCAGCATTTGCCAAAAGCATGCTTATTATTACTAAGCTCACAGACAAAGAAATTGAATTCAAAGGTTTAGACAAAAAGTTTCTTTATTCCTCGGCACCATTCTATGCCACTCTTATGCCCTATGGAGATATACTTCATTTTGCAAATCCAAACATAAGTGCAGGTGATTTGATGGCAATGGCACAAAAATCTCTAAACTTAGCCAAAATCAAGCGTTCCAACAGTAAATTTGTAAAATTTGAAAATAATCTCGAACAAGCCAAACTCAAAGCAAAAAGAGAAAATAAAATACTATGTATTTACTCTAGTCCAGAGAGAAGTAAAGTAGCTTTACTCATGCGTCAAAATATTTTTAGCTTAGATAGTGTAGCAGATGCTTTAAATTCACATATTATATTCTTTCCAGCCAAAAGTGATAGTATAATCTCATTTCAATTCTACAACGAAGATGCAAAACTACTATACGAAACCACAGGAGTAAAAAACAAAGAACAACTACTACAAATGGTCAATGATGTTCTCAACACTCTAAAAGTAATAGAATTTCAAACACTAGATTCTGTATCCCAAAATCAAAAAATGATGATTATCTTTTATAGGCAATCAGACACTGATGCCAAAAGTAAGATACTTACAGTATTTAAAGACATAGAGTTAAAAAAACTATTAGTTGATAATTACGCTTGTATAAAAATAAATGAAAGTAATTCCAAGTTTGCTACGCTTTCTCAAAAATACAATATCTCTTCAACACCATGCATATGTTTTATTTCTGAATCTGGAGAACTTACACACAAAATAATGGGATTACCGAGTATAAACGATATGCTACTTGAAACTCAAATAGCACTTAACGATAGGGGTTTAGAACATTATAACAAAGAATACAACAAGAAATATAATAAGGTACACAAAGAGACTACCAAAGAAACTACTAAAGAGACTATCAAAGAAAACTTACAATTTATATTTCACTATCTAACTATTTTGAAAAAAGCAGGTGAAATTCAAAAGGCCTCTCTTGTAGCAAATAAATACCTATCCAGTATATATAAGATACAGCAAGACATATTCTCAAATGATACTATCTCTAAGATATTTATGAAATATTATAATGAAGTAAATACTCCCTTATTCCAATACTTCATACTACATAAAAACAAACTTTATCCTTTATATACCAAATCGCAAATAGATGAAAAAATAATAAAAATCTGGAAAGCTGGAGCCACAAACTTTATAAAAAACGGGGCTATAGATGAAAATGCATTTAAAAACTATACCAAAAGGATGAAGAAAGCTAAAGTCGTAGACTGGAGGGATATAGCAAACCATGCTAGGCTTAGTATGTATAAAGAAGTAAAGGACTGGAAAAGTTATGCAGAACTAGGTGAACTCATGTTTTTAGATGGTAAAATTCCAGATAAAGAATTATATCTTTGGGCATTAGCTATAAAAGAAGGCAGTAAAGACGAGCTCATAAGATACAAGGCTGCAAAATGCCTTGACGATGCAGTTTATAGAATAAAAAAAGAAGAAATAAAGACAGGACATGTAAGCTTATCTTCCTACAAAGGATTCTTTGAACAGTTAATAAAAGAATTGGTAAATAATTAAATACTGCCTTAATTAACAGAAAAGAGACAAATAATTTTCTTTTCATTAATAAAAATTATATATTTGAGAATACAAAAATAATATTTATATTAAATAGTAATACAATGTATAGAAAAAGTAGATTTTTACCTAGGATTTTTGTTTCTTTTCTTTTGTTATTTTTTATTTCAATAGAAGCAAAAGCTAATACCCTTATTTCAAATACGCACTTTGTATCTAATTGGATGTTGTTTGGAATTATTATATTGTTGATTTTAATCTTATTTATTGTATTGAAAATATACAATAAAAAAATACAAAATTCTAAACAAGAACTATCAAAACAAAAAAAAGAGGCATATAAATCTTATTTATACAAAACATCCTTTTTAGAGAACTTAAACCATGAAATAAGAACTCCATTAAATACTATTGTAGGCTTTTCTTCCATGTTAGTAAGCGATGATGTTACAAAAGAAGAAAAAATAGAGTATTCCACAATAATAGATTCGAACACTAAGCAACTAGTAAAACTAATAGAAAATATAATTGTTCTTCTAAAATTAGAATCTGGTCATGAGGTATTGGAAAACGATGCTTTCGATCTATCTAACTTAATGGACTCTATTTACGAAAACATGAAGACTTACAAAAGGAATCCTGGAGTAAACTTCTTGTTTGATAATCCTTACGATAGTTGCATCATTTTCTTTGATAAAGCGAGGTTAGCTCAAGTTGTCAATAACTTTTTAACTAATGCATTTGCAGCTACTCAAAGTGGTTATGTTAGACTTTCGTACAAGAAAGAGAAAAACGGTATTAAAATAAAAGTAATAGATACAGGAATAGGTATTGATGACGAAGATAAAGATAAAATATTCCATACAATGGAAAGATTTAACAAATACGAAGGCACAGGTCTTGGACTTTCCATAGCTAAAGCCATTGTTGAAGGAGGAGGAGGAAAAATAGGTTTCGACTCGACCAAGAATGTAGGTTCTGAATTCTGGTTCTGGATACCCAATGGATAATAAATCCTCATCAATATTCATTAAATCTATTCAATTCTGATTAAATCTAATTAATTTTAATTATTTATATACATTATATAACATAAAAAAGAGGCTGCTAAGCAGTCTCTTTTTTATGTTATATATTCTTTATTATATAAATATATCTTAATCAATAACTTTTAATTCTTTACCTATTTTAATAAAGGCAGCAATAGCTCTATCTAATTGTTCACGAGAGTGAGCAGCAGATAATTGTATTCTAATACGAGCTTGTCCTTTAGGAACAACAGGATAATAAAAACCAGTTACATAAATATTTTCTTCTTGTAATTTAGCAGCAAATTGTTGAGAAAGAACTGCATCATAAAGCATCAATGCACAAATAGCAGATTCTGAAGGTTTAATATCAAATCCTGCTTTAGTCATTTTATTACGGAAATAATCAGCATTATCCATAACCTTATCTCTCAATTCTGTACTTTCAGATAGCATATCAAATACAGCCATAGAAGCTCCAACAATAGCAGGGGATAAAGAATTAGAAAATAAATAAGGTCTTGAACGTTGACGAAGCATATCTATTATTTCTTTCTTAGCAGCAATAAAACCACCCATAGCACCACCTAAGGCTTTACCTAGAGTACCTGTAAGAATATCTACCTTATCCATTACATTACAATGTTCAGCAGATCCACGTCCAGTTTTTCCAATAAATCCAGAAGCATGACTATCATCTACCAAAACTAAAGCATTATATTTTTCAGCTAATGCACAAATTTCGTCAACCTTAGCAATATCTCCATCCATAGAAAATACACCATCAGTTGCAATAATTCTATAACGTTGAGCTTGAGAAACTTTTAATTGTTCTTCAAGATCAGCCATATTAGCATGTTTATAACGATAACGCACAGCCTTACAAAGACGAACGCCATCAATAATTGAAGCATGATTTAACTCATCGGAGATAATTGCATCTTCCTTTGTGAAAAGTGGCTCAAAAACACCTCCGTTAGCATCAAAACAAGCAGCATATAATATAGTATCTTCTTTATGAAAAAATTTAGCTATTTTGCCCTCTAAGGTTTTATGAATATCTTGAGTACCGCAGATAAATCTAACAGAAGACATACCATAACCTCTTTCATCCATAGCTTTTTTAGCTCCAGCTATAACTTTAGGATTGTTAGAAAGTCCTAGATAGTTATTAGCACAAAAATTTAAAACGGTTTCACCATTTGTTAACTTAATCTCTGCATCTTGAGGAGTTGCAATTAATCTCTCACTCTTATACAAACCAGCATCTTTAATAGCTTGAAGTTCAGATTTTAAGTGATCTTGAAATTTTCCGTACATGATTTTATTTTTTAAAATGTAATTTTACATAAACATAGCAAAGATAATACAAACATATCAATAACATATATTAAGCAAACTTTACTACAAGCACCAAATTTACAGCTTTTTATTATAAATCAATAATTTTTTTAACAAAATATCTATTATTATTTCAAAAACTGTATTATATTGTGATATTACTATAGTATTTATTATTTTTGTCGTAATATATCTAAACAAGTATTGATAACATAAAAAATAGGGTATGAATAATTATGGTTTTGTGAAAGTTGCTACGGCAATACCTCATGTCAAAGTTGCAGATAGTATGTTTAATGCAAAAGCAATTTTAGATCAGATACAAGAGGCTGATAAAAAAGGCGTTAAAGTCATAGTATTTCCTGAACTTTCCATAACGGCTTATTCATGTGCTGACTTATTTATGCAGGAAGTACTAGTCAAGGAAGCCAATCAAGCATTAGAGTATATACTAAGAGAAACATCATCTCTAGGCATAATATTTATAGTGGGAATGCCAATAAAAGCATTAAATATGGCCCTATTAAACTCTGCCGTTGTTTGTCAATATGGAAAAACTTTGGGAGCTGTTGCAAAGACATATCTCCCTAACTATGGTGAATTCTATGAAGATAGATGGTTTACTACCAAAGATAAAATTAACACAAAATCAGTTAGTATAGCAGGAAAAGAATGTCCCTTAACTTCAGGCTTATTTAGTACTAAAGATTTCACCTTTGGAGTAGAAATATGTGAAGATCTATGGGCTCCAATTCCTCAAAGTTCAGAGCTTGCTCTTAAGGGAGCAGAAATAATATTTAACCTATCCGCAGATACAGAATGTGTAAATAAACATTCCTACTTAGAATCCCTAGTAAAGCAACAATCTGCTCGACTAATATCAGCTTATGTATATTCTTCCTGTGGATTTGGGGAATCTACCACGGACGTAGTATTTGCAGGAAATGCCATGATATACGAAAATGGCTCCGAATTAGCTAAATCTGAACGATTTTCTTATGATAAACAATTAATAATTTCGGATATAGACGTTGAAAAACTTAGATCAGAAAGAGTTTACAACACCACATTTATAAAAAATGCTTCCAAGATTCAAACACTGGACACAGATATAATACTTTGTGAAAATCCCAAGTCTAAGAACAGCGAAAAGTCAGGCGAAAACACTCCTAATTATCCCAAACTAGATAGAATATTTGCTAAAAATCCTTTTGTCCCCTCTGGAGCAGAACTTAATGAAAGATGTGAAGATATATTTTCTATACAAGTTTCAGGACTTGCCTCTAGATTATTACACATAAACTCTAAAAAAGTTGTTGTAGGAATCTCTGGTGGACTTGACTCAACCCTTGCTCTACTAGTATGTATAAAGACATTTGACAAATTAGCTTACTCTCGTAAAGGAATTATAGGAGTTACCATGCCTGGATTTGGAACCACTGATAGGACTTATAGCAATGCTATTAACCTAATGAAGGAACTAGGAATTACAATAAGAGAAATCAGTATCAAGAAGGCTTGTACTCAACACTTTAAAGACATTAACCACGATATAAATACTCACGATGTAGTATATGAAAACTCTCAGGCTAGAGAAAGAACTCAAATCCTAATGGATATTTCTAACGCATGTGGAGCTATTGTTGTGGGAACAGGAGACATGTCCGAACTTGCACTTGGTTGGGCCACATACAATGGAGATCAAATGTCCATGTATGGAGTAAATGCGTCAGTTCCCAAAACTCTGGTTAAGCATTTAGTCAAATGGATAGCAGATGGAAGAGTATCCAAATTGGCTTGTAAGATATTGTTTGACATAGTAGATACTCCAATAAGTCCAGAGCTCATACCCGCAGACTCTAAAGGTAATATATTGCAAAAGACAGAAGACTTAGTTGGACCCTATGAATTACATGATTTCTTTATGTATTATTTTCTAAGATTTGGATTTACTCCATCCAAAATCTACTACTTAGCAAAATTAGCATTCAAAAACTCCTTTACAGATGAAATTATACTAAAGTGGCTAAGAACTTTTGTTTGGAGATTTTTCGCTCAACAATTTAAACGTTCATGTATGCCAGATGGACCTAAAGTGGGTTCCGTGACATTAAGTCCTAGAGGAGATTGGAGAATGCCAAGTGATGCTAGCGTTAAAGCTTGGATAAGAGATATAGAAAAAATACACTTGTCGTAAAAATACAATATGGAATGCAGTGAAAAAAAGTCTTGGTTTGCTATGTCAGCTACTTATAGGCGTGAACTAAAAGTAAAACAAATACTAGATAAACTAAATATAGAGAATTTTGTTCCTACATACTTAAAAACTTGTGTAAGGAATGGAATCAAAAAAGAGAATTTCGTCCCTATAATCCATAATCTTATTTTTGTATATTGCGAATTTAAAGAGTTACAAGAAATCAAAAATAGATTATCCTACTTTCAATTTATGACTAATTATATAGATGGTAAAAGGCGACCAATTATAATCAGGGATAAAGATATGCAGAATTTCATAGGAATTATTCAAACTCATAATGAAACTCAAAAAGATAAAATAGAAGTACTAGCAGATAATCAAATTAATATAAAAAAGGGTACAAAAGTTAAAATAGTAGGAGGTCCTTTACATGGTAGGGAAGGAAAATTAGTTAAAGTTAAAGGTCGTCGAAACCGTTGTTTTGTCGTATCACTCGAAGATTCTATGAATTTTGTAATACCAAGTATATCTTTATCTATGCTTGAAATTATACAATAAAAAAGTTTATAATGTTAAGAAAAGTTTAAAAAATCGAATAAATTAATATTTTAATTAAAAAAATTCATATATTGCATTAGTTATTTAATTTTACCTACAAAAATATTAAAATGAACTACCTACTACTAGTAATAATAATCCTAATTTTATTTGCTTTTCTTTTAAAATATTTAAATGAAAACAAAGGACACTTTAACAAGTCCAAACATACTTCAAAATCTCACTCAGATGGAGAATTTATTGAAAATGATAAGCAGATATTAATAGAAAACACAAACTATATTCAAGTAAAGGAAGCTATTTTAGATTTTAAGAATAATTACATTGACAAACAACATCCTCAATCAAAACTGTTGTTTAGACTTTATGTCGTAGACTTAACTCGTATACTAATTACATTTCCCTACAATATTAATTTTGAAACATTATGCCTATTTATTAAATATCTACAAAATTCAGAAATTTTAGATAGTAAAGCCAAAACGTTAGTATGGGCAACTACACAAGAAAGTGATAATTGGCTTTATAAAGAAATTGGGTCTCAAGAGATAATGTTATTTATGGAAATGAAGAATAAGGGGAAAAAGTCTCTAACACTCCTTACATCCGAGGGGCAAAATTATAGTCTAGACCTTGGAACAAATTTTAATATGCAAAAAACAGATCAAATATCAAAAAAATACAGACATCCTGAATTTACTGAATTTGAATTAACACAACTAGTAGAGAAAGACATGCTATAGTTATCTCTTATAAATAATTAACTTTAAGAAATAGTAAATAAATAAGTCAATTTTTAAAATAAAATTTGACAGATATAAAAATGAATATTTTATATATTTACTTCAAAAGTATATTTAGATATTGATTAAGTAATATCTTTTTTGTACTTTTGTGATTGCTTGAGAAAATAGTAACCAACTAAATTATATACTAGATGAATAATCTTTATATATATCCCAAGAGCTTGATATTCAAACCTTTAAAAGAATATCTAGGAGCTATAGGAATGCTCTTTTACGAAAAACTACCAAGTCGAGCATTCTCTTCATTTTAAAAAAATTGCAAATAAATAAATATGTTAAAAGTAATTATTGAATTTTTAGAACGATTAGTTAATAATAAATATATGAACTATCGATTTATTCTACTTATTGATTCCATATTATCAGTGGCTGGAACATTTTTTTCTCTTTTTTTGATGTCTCATTTTACTGAGCATGCTCCTTTAGATGAATGTGGAAATCTATTGCTTTCTTCTATGTTTATTAGTTTAGTAGTTTACTACTTAATAGGTGTTCATCGTATAATTATTCGCTATTCCTCATTTAGAAGTATAGGTAAAATAATGTTTGCTGTAGTACTTAAGGTAATTATTCTAGCCTTTATCTATTATTATTTTATACCATCGGCTACACCTAAGTATTTGTTTTCTAGTTGTATAATAGATGGTATTTTTACATTTACTTTACTTATAATAATTCGTTTATTTCTTATTTTACTCTACGATGCCATACTATATAGAATAGGTGGAAATAAGACTAGGATTTTAATCTATGGTGTAAGTGCGGAAAGTCTTTCCTTAAAAATTGCCCTACATACAAGTAAATACTATCAAGCTATAGGTTTTATAACCAATGGAACTCGTTTTAAATCCTATAAAATATCTGATTTACCTGTTTTTTACTTTGAGAATGAAGAGAACTTTAAACTACTAGTAAAGAAAAATAATATAAATGCAATCTTATTTGTCGATGACAATCAGGCAAAAAAAGAAGACGAGCGTTTGATAATCTATTGTGAAAAGGCTGGAGTTAAATTATTAATAGCCCCAAGTGTAGATTTTAAGAATGGCATAATCAAAAAGGCGGTAATGAGAGATATCGCCATAGAAGATTTATTAGGAAGAGACGAAATAAAAATCGACCTAGACAAAATAAAATTAAACTTTAGTAATAAAATAGTACTAGTAACAGGAGCAGCAGGAAGTATAGGTAGTGAACTATGTCGCCAACTAGCAACATTTGAAATCCAGCAACTTATCTTATTTGATAACGCTGAGACTCCCATGCATGAGATACGTTTGGAATTAGAAAAGAAATATCCAAATCTAAAATTTATCCCATTTATTGGTGATATGCGAGCTAAGAATCGTTTACGCAATGTATTTGATAGATTTCATCCACAAGTAGTCTTTCATGCTGCCGCTTACAAACATGTGCCGCTTATGGAAGAAAATCCATGTGAAGCTATACGTGTCAATGTTGCAGGCTCTCGTTCTTTAGCCGATTTATGTATAGAATATGGAGTAGAAAAGATGATTATGATTTCTACAGACAAAGCCGTAAACCCTAGTAGTGTAATGGGAGCATCCAAAAGGATGGCAGAGATGTATGTTCAGAGTTTAGGACTAGCATTAGAAAATGGAGAAATAAAAGGAAAAACAAAATTTGTTACCACACGTTTTGGTAATGTATTAGGTAGCAACGGTAGTGTCATCCCCTACTTCAGACAACAAATAAAAGCAGGAGGCCCTGTAACAGTAACGCACCCTGAGATAAGACGCTTCTTTATGACCATACCAGAAGCCTGCCGCCTAGTAATGGAAGCAGCCACTATGGGAAGAGGAAACGACATCTTCGTTTTTGATATGGGCGAACCCATTAAAATTGTCGATTTAGCCAAAAGAATGATACGTTTAGCAGGATATATACCTGGCGAAGACATAAAAATTAAATTTACAGGACTACGTCCTGGCGAGAAACTTTACGAAGAAGTACTCAGCAATACTGAAAACACTTCAGCCACAGAAAATGCAAAAATCCGCAGGGCTGACATTCGTTCTTGCGACTTAGATAAATTATGCCCTAAATTGGACAAAATAGCCACTTTAGCGTACGAAATAAACGTAGAAGCAACAGTCAAAATGATGAAAGAAATAGTGCCAGAGTACAAATCAATGAACTCCGAATTTGAGAAGTTGGATAAATAAAAAAGTACTTATAATAAAGATATAATTATATAAAATGAAAATATTAGTAACTGGAGGAGCAGGTTTTATAGGCTCTAATTTATGCGAATTTCTATTAAAAGAAGGACACATAGTAAAATGTCTAGATAATTTTGCAACAGGTCATATTGAAAACCTATTACCCTTAATAGAAAAATATCCTGATACATTTACTTTACAAGTAGGAGACATACGTAATTTAGACGATTGTAAAAAAGCTGTTGAAGATATGGAATATGTATTACATGAAGCAGCACTAGGAAGTGTACCTCGTAGTATAAAAGATCCTATAACGACTAATGAAGTAAATATAGGAGGATTCATGAATATGCTAATAGCCTCTCGTGATGCTAAAATAAAACGTTTTATGTTCGCAGCCAGTTCTTCTACTTACGGTGATAGTAAATCCCTACCTAAGGTAGAAGATATAATAGGAAAACCACTTTCTCCATATGTTGTTACGAAATATGTAGATGAATTATATGCTAATGTTTTTGCAAAAACTTATGGTATAAAATATATAGGTTTATGATATTTTAATGTCTTCGGTTGTCGTCAAGATCCAAACGGCGCCT
>Ga0172378_10002175_pt1 | contig 18286 bp, 15 predicted proteins | sample GrowelOW332metaG_FD_119755 | JGI IMG/M metagenome (GOLD analysis project Ga0172378, IMG submission 119755) | Groundwater microbial communities from an aquifer near a municipal landfill in Southern Ontario, Canada - Pumphouse #3_1 metaG | ecosystem: Environmental > Aquatic > Deep subsurface >... | reverse complement strand
AATAAATCCCTTCATCCCTGTTTTTAAGTCCCGAACGTTCAGCGTGTCACTTAGGCGTCTGTTAAATTCTTTCCTCATAAAATGTATTTTTAGCTGAAATTATATTGGTTCTTGTGTTTGGTTATTCTTTTGATAAATACGTCATTTATTTTAGACCTTTATTCTGTTTATTATAGTTTGTACATTTTCGTGTCTTCGTACCGAAAGAAAATGTTTGAAATCTTCCCCTTTATTGTTCAACAAATTTGTTAGCATAGGGCTTATGATAAACACCATTACATTGAGCGAGAGGATAGAAACAAATAGTTGTGTCATATCAATCGGTTTTAATACACCCTTTTTAACTCCTTCTTCTATATCTGATTTGAAGTTGTTCTCTAATAAGTTGATAACTTTAGTATATCTCTCTACCACAATTTCTACTCTACTAGGATGATTTACTACCTCATTGATTAGGAACAAAGGAATTTCAGGAGATTGAGCAAGGATGTCAAAATGAGCTTCAATAGCTAATGAAATTCTGTCTAATAGCGGTAAATCATTTTTCTTAAAAGCGATATCAAATGATTTTGATAACTTTTTAACTTCAATATTTAGTACATGGTTATAAAGTTCTGACTTTGTATTAAAGTAATAGTGTAGCATTGCATGAGTTACGCCAGCTTCTTTAGCTATAGCTGTCGTTCTACTTCCTGCATATCCAAACTGCAAGAAATTTTTTTCAGCAGCGATGAGTATATCCTCTCGCTTATTATTCCCTTCTTTTTTCTCCATTATCTATGCTATTAACAATTTTGTTAGTACAAATATGTAGGAATAAAATGGAACGACAATAAAAAGAGACTGTTTTTTATGATTTTTTTATTCTTAGACTATTGGAATTTGCTAAGATAAAAGATGAATTTGCTGTATTGCAAAAAAAAAGAGTATCAATTCATTGACTGAATTAATACTCTTTTAAAGTTGCGGAGATCCGACTCGAACGAATGACCTTTGGGTTATGAGCCCAACGAGCTACCAACTGCTCCACTCCGCGATGTTTGATGGGTGCAAATGTACGGAAATATTCTTTACCACCAAATATATATGCCTTTTTATTTCTTTTTTCTTCATTATTTTCTGTTTTTCTCTATTTTCACCTGTTTTGAGGGTATTATTATCTTGTTACAGGTATTCTTTGCAAATAAAGATGATTACAAACTATTCTTTACACCTGCTTAGTATTAAATCAATATCTCTTTTAATATCCGTTGCTACAAACCAGTTTTTTTGTTTCATCTGATCTCTCGATACTCTATATACTAATTGTATCTTGTCAAATTGTAGCTAAAATGATAGTTGGTGAATTTTCTTGCTAGATCTATTTTTATTCAAAACGCTAAAGAGTTTACTTCTTATGGTTAACAAATTGGTACCTAGTTAAAAGAATGTTATATAACACCTCGTTTTACTTGTTTTATTTGGATATTACACAGAAAGCATTACCTTTGTAACTGTGTTTTTCATAGTATTAGATTTAAGGTTAACAAGGTTGGAGTCAAGCGTGACTCCTTTTTTTTTGCCTTTTTTTCAATAGCACCTAAAAGTAGCTTATAATCAATTCACCACTTTATCATAAAGTGCTTGTTTTTTCAGTTCTCCAAAATATTATATTTATCATTGTTATTCTCTTAGAATTCTTCAAAAAGAACTTTTTGTGTCCATTTATTATTTTCTTTGCTTTTAGGCAATCGATTGAATAAAATGGCAATCGATTGAACAATTTTTCTTACCCTTTTTTTATCTCTTTTGTTTTTGAATTTGTAATAAAAATAGATATATTTGCCTTTGTCTAAGTGTGAGACTAGTTAGTCATCCTCTTAGGAGAGCGGTTGTGTAGTGATACACATAAGTTTGGAAATACATAGAAAAATGTGTTTAGAGAGGAGTGAAAGCTCCTATTATGTTTAGTAGATTAGAGTTGTGAAAGTCTCCTTGTCATGTCGTTGACGAGGAGACTTTTAATTTTTCTCCTTTTTTATTCGAAAAAAAAGGTTAATTAGTTGGAAAAATCAAATAAATTCCTGAAACTTACGGCATTAACTTCAATCTATTTTTCGAAAACAGCATAAATGTTCTATCTATGGACAAAAATCAATTTAAATACTATTACGACGAATATGCACCTGAAATAGCACATTTTTTAGGTCTCTATACTAGAGATTCTGCTTTAATAGAAGATGTCATTCAACATGTTTTTGTGATGCTATGGTCTAAACAAGACAATCAGTCAATTCAGAAGATTAAACCCTATCTCTATAGTTGTGCTCGCAATACTGTGATTAATGAACTGCGTAAGCAAAAAACGATGACTGATTTGACTGACCTTGCTCAATTCGAGTTACAAGAAGATGAAGATGTGTGTGTGGATAATGATTATTTCTTCGAATTGTTATATACGGCTATCGATATTCTTCCTCTCAAAATGCGCTCTACGTTTAAAGCTGTAAAATTAGATCACATGAGTTATGCAGAAGTCTCAGCGATGGAAGGTATCTCTGTACGTACAGTCGAAAATCAGATAGCAGAATCGATGAAAAAATTAAAAGCAAGCATGGGGCATTACGATTCTTTATTTTTAATCATCTTTACCTTGATTTGATTGTCTTTATCTTATAGGTAATGGCTAGTCTATTCTACTGGGTTTGTTAGCATCTTCTATTTAGAAGATGTTTTTTTATGACATTTGTTATCGAATCAATGGGTTATTTTTGAAATAAAGAAAAAAATGTTTTTTTTGACTAGGGGTTTTGTCTCTTTTTTCGTCTAAGGGGTATATAAAGTTTTGATATGCCTTAATCGATTCTTTTGCTTTTTAATTAAAGATAGTATGAAAAAGAAACTGATACCTTACAAGCTACTTGCTTCCTATTTTCAGCATACTGCTACCGATTCTGAAAAGGAATTAGTCAGAGATTGGATTAATAAATCTCCTGAAAATAATCAAATTTTCCAACGAATGACTATTCGTTGGAATGCTATCAGCAATCAACAGGACACTTCATCGTCTATTGATTTAAAATCTTTGTGGAAACGCATTCAAAGCAAAACTGATGATATTTCAACTATGAAGCAGCCTATTCATCAAATGCTTCACTTCTATCATTATATCTCTGCAGCTGTGCTCATTGGAGTCGTCTGTACGATTTCTATTATGACACTCTTAACTAATCCTTCTCCAACTCAACAGATGGTTGTCCAGACTCAAAAGGGGCAGAAAGTGATGATTGTTTTGCCAGATAGTACAAATGTATGGCTCAATGGTAATACCTCTATTGTCTATTCTTCTGATTTTAATGCAAGTAACCGTTCCATTACTCTAAATGGAGAGGCTTATTTTGATGTCAGACACAAAAGTAATCATCCATTCATTGTTCATACTCAAGCGATAGATGTAGTTGAATTAGGAACAGCATTTAATGTAAATGCTTATGATAATAAACCTTCAGTGAAAGTATCCTTAGTTAGAGGGGAATTAGCTATACGGTCTAGATTTGATGACTCACTACTAGGGACTTTAGAGCCTAATGAGTCATTAATTATTCAAAAAGATAATCTTAAATCTAGAAAGCGAACCACGGATGCTAAGACGATTAGTCTGTGGCATCTAAATATGCTACGTATCGACTATTTCAATCAGTATCAGATGTGGAAATCTATAGCTAGTTGGTATGGAGTAGACATAAAGGTCACTAATGCCCCTATAAACAAAACCTATTACTTTACTGTAAAGACAGAATCTCTCAGAGAATTATTGAATGATGTTAATACGATTACTCCTATTGATTATCAAGTCGATGGAGAAACTGTAATTATAAGTTATAAGTAGTGAAAGCTACTTAGACTGTATTTATATACCGTTAACCTTTTATTAAATGTAATTTTATGCACAAAAATCGATTTAGATTGTTGACTACTTTTGTTTTGCTATTACTGCATGTGGGATGAAAATTATAACCTTAAGTGGTTAAATATAGTAGATAAACCTATCTTTAAGGTCGAAGAAGCTATCCTTAATTATGCTGAAGCTATGGTTGAACTAGGTGAATTTACGCAATTAGTAGCTGATGGATCTATCAATAAACTTCGTGACCGTGCTGGAGTAGGACATTTAGTCGTTTCAGGAATAGATGATACATTTGACCCTAATCGTCCTAAAGATGACAATGGAAACAAGATAGATCCTCTTACTTGGGAAGTTCGCCGTGAACGTATTATCGAATTGATGGGCGAAGGTTTCGGTTTCTACGATGTAAGACGTTGGCTGTGTGCATATTGGTTTGTTAATCATCAACAAAATGGTATGTGGACTAATCGCGAGGAATTACAGTCTACTGAAGGTTTTGTAAATCTTACTTCTGGACTAAAAGATGTTGCACTTACAGAAGGATATATCTATTTATGGTCCGACCCTATCAAAGCTGAAGGGAAAGGTTGGGATGATAAATATTATTTATATCAAGTACCAACGGATGAAATTGTACTCAATTCTGATCTTATGCAGAATCCAGGATATTAATTTACTAATATATATACTAATGAAAAATTCTATCTTATTTTCTGCTACCTTTTGTGCTGCATTTGCAGCACAAATGGGGCTGCAAGCTCAAGAAAAACCTAATATTATCTATATTTTAGCTGATGATTTGGGCCGTTCTGAAATTGATTGTTATGGTCAACAACTCATTGAAACACCAAATATTGATCAATTAGCTGCTGATGGGATGACCTTTACGAACCATTATAGTGGGCAAGCTGTATCAGGTCCATCACGATGTGTCCTCTTTACTGGTCTTCATACAGGACATGCTTACATACGAGGTAATGATGAAATGGCTTCTCGTGGAAATGTCTGGTCTCATGCTGCTATGCTTGCCGATTCTACACTTGAAGGTCAGCATCCTGTACCAGCCAATACAATTATGATTCCTCGTAAAATGAAGGAAGCAGATTATGTAACTGCTTGTATAGGTAAATGGGGACTTGGTTATCCCGGATCTGCTAGTACGCCTATCAAGATGGGTTTTGACTTCTTTTATGGATACAATTGTCAACGAGAAGCTCATACCTATTATCCTCCATTCCTATACCGAAATGAGCATCGTGAATATACACGCAATCATTTAGTTCCTCTCACAGAGAAACTTCCTAAAGGATGTGACCCCAAAGATGAGGCTAGTTATAGTCGATTCCATCAGCTTGACTATGCACCAGATTTGATGTTTGTAGAATTGACTAAATTTGTTGATCGGAATAAGACAAATCCATTTGTACTCTTTTGGACGACTCCTGTTCCTCATGTTTCTTTGCAATATGGAGATAGAAAATGGGTGGATTATTATCATGAGAAATTTGGAGATGAAGAACCTTATTTAGGGAATAAAGGTTATTTCCCATGTCGTTATCCCAAAGCTACTTATGCGGCTATGGTCTCTCATTGGGATGAACAAGTTGGCGAATTGATACAGCAACTAAAGAAGGAAGGTATCTATGATAACACCATAATCATTTTTACTAGTGACAATGGTCCTACTTACAATGGGGGAACAGATAGCAACTTCTTTGATAGCGCGAAGCCTTTTAAAAGTGATTATCATTGGGGAAAAGGTTCTCTTCGTGAAGGAGGTATCCGTACCCCTATGTTGGCGACTTGGCCTAACCATATCAAGGCAGGTAGTCATACCGAGTTAGTCTCTGCGTTTCAAGACATGATGCCTACTTTCTGTGAAATAGCTAAGGTCAATTGTCCGCCTACGGACGGAATTTCTTTATTACCAACCCTATTGGGTCAGAAACAAGAGAACCAGCATGAGTATCTTTATTGGGAATTTCCTGAATACGATGGTCAAAAAGCAGTACGCATGGGTAAATGGAAAGCGTATGTGGATAATATCATTAAAGGGAATCGTCATATTGAACTTTATGATCTTTCTGTAGATCCTAGAGAACATACAGATATCTCACGCTATCATCCAGCTATTATAGCGAAAGTGAAGGAAATATTCAATAATGAACATACCGATGCAGAGATTAAGAAATTTAATCTTCCTTGGTAATCAACGAATTGAATACTGAAAAAAGAAGGAGTTAAGTGCTTTAAAATAAGCATTTAACTCCTTCCTCTTTTTAGTGTAATGACCTACTCATATTTACTTTCTGATTGTACAAAATCATCTAATATTTCATCTGTAACCAGTTGAATAGAAGTGTAATTATAAGGGGCTGGTTTAGTCCCAAATAAAATATAATCACACAACGTTTCAATACTCAAATGCCCTTGCTTTTTAGGTGATTGGGCAATCAAAAAATCGATGTATCCCGTTTTTAGTAAATCTGTATTTTGCTTGATGAGGTCATAGCCGAGTAAATGGAAATCAGAAATTCCTTTTTTCTTTAAATAATGACCAATGATAAATGCGTTGGAATTGAAAATAACGCCCACTTTGGAAGAAGGATGAGCTGCAAGAAAATGGTCTAGCATCAATTCATCTTCATCAGGTTGCTTTGCCGGGAGGTCTAGGTAGTGAATGGCTATGTCGGGGTGTTTAGTTGTCATATAGGTTTCAAATCCTTGTTGCCTTCTATCTTGCTGATTGGAACCTGTGACGCCTGCATATATTTTTCGGAATACAAGTAATGGCTGGTGGGTAGGATTGAGAAGCATCAACATACGAGCTGCAAAAACACCACTCTTTTGTGCATTTTGACCCACGAAACTCAAAGGTTGATAATTAGGTATCTCTGAATCGATGAAAAGATGAGGAATAGCGGCTTTGTTGAGTTGATCGACAAAGCGCATGGAATATTTAGGTTCCGTAGGTGCTATGATAACACCATCTGGATGTGCATCTAGCAAATTCTGAGCACTTATCTCGAAGGCATACAGATTGTATGGGTCGTAATAGGAAATGGTTGTGTGTACTTTAAAATCAGCATATTGCGTACTTGCATGATGCATACCTTTGATGACATCTTCCCAATAAGTACCGATGGTATGTTGAGGAATAAAAGCAATGATTTCTAGCGGTTTACTTCTAGCTAATGCACTCGCATTTCTGTTGGGACGATATTGGATTTCTTTTAAAACAGCTTCTACTTTCTGTTTGCTTTTTGTTGAGATATTGGCCCTATTATGAAGTACACGATCTACTGTTCCAATAGATACCCCAGCCATTTTAGCGATATCTACGATACGAATTGTTTCTTTTTCTTCTTTTTTCATATGCTAAAAAAACCTATTTGTTTTCACAAATATAGGAAATAAATTGTGCTATTACAAAAAGAAGCTTTATATTTATGTGCGTACACAGAAAAACAGTTATTTACTTGCTAATAGATTAGAAATCAGTTTTTATTAGGTCTTTATCTCCTCTATAAATGGTGATTTGAGTATTCTTTACTAAATATATTTTGAATCATATAAAAATTGTTAGCGCAATAAATACTAGATACCATAGAACAAGAAGAAAAACAAATAGTAGATAATATCCTTAAATCGAAAAATGCCATGAGTAAAATTTCTAAAATGACAAACTACCGTTGGGTAATTTGTACGATGCTCTTTTTTGCCACTGCGATTAACTATATGGACCGTCAAGTACTGTCTTTAACTTGGAAAGATTTCATCGCTCCCGAATTCCACTGGACTGACGGGGATTACGGAACTATTACTGCTCTATTTTCTTTATTTTATGCAGCTAGCCAATTATTTACTGGTCGATTTATTGATTGGATGGGAACCCGCAAGGGATATCTCTGGGCTATTGGTATCTGGTCTTTTGGTGCTATTCTTCATGCCTTGTGTGGTTGGGGTACAGAATTGACACTTGGTTTAAGTAGCGCGGCTTCATTGCGAGGTTTACAGACAGGTTCTGCATTGGCTGTATTGGCAGCTACGGTCAGTGTCTATTATTTCGTAGCAGCTCGTTTGGTTTTGGCTATAGGAGAAGCGGGTAACTTTCCTGCGGCTATAAAAGTAACTGCAGAATATTTTCCCCAAAAAGACCGTGCTTTTGCAACTAGTATCTTTAATTCTGGTGCTGCAGTAGGTGCCTTGATTGCTCCTGTCACTATTCCTTCGCTGGCTTACTATTTCAAGAGTATAGGTGTCGGGAATGGTTGGGAAATGGCTTTTGTTCTTATTGGCCTTTTGGGTTTTGTTTGGATGGGGTTCTGGGTATTTTTCTATGATAGTCCTGAAAAGAAAGCGCGTGTCAATCAAGCTGAATTAGCTTATATTACGCAAGATATGGCGGAGGAAAGTGATGAGAAGGGTATAGAAAATAAAGGATTTACTGATACTCCAGTCAAAGAAGAGAAACAATTGAGTATTTTGCATGCCTTTACCTATCGTCAGACTTGGTCTTTTATCTTTGGTAAGTTCATGACTGATGGAGTTTGGTGGTTTTTCCTTTTTTGGATTCCCGCATACATTAGTGATGTGTATCATATGCCATCGAGTGATCCAACTGCACAGTTGTTGATTTTTGTTCTCTATGCGATTACGATGCTCTCTATAGTCGGCGGATATCTCCCTACTTATTTTGTTAACAAGAAAGGAATGAAGCCTTATGCTGGTCGTATGCGTGCGATGTTGATTTTTGCCTTTTTCCCATTGTTGGCTCTGTTAGCTCAACCCCTTGGATCTATTTCTTACTGGTATCCCATTATCATCGTAGGGATTGTCTGTGCAGCTCATCAGTCATGGTCTGCTAATATTTATTCCACAGTGAGTGATATGTTTCCGCAATCAGCAGTGGGTACTATTATTGGTATCGGTAGTATGGCCGGAGGAATTAGTTCAATGATAATCAATAAAGGTTCAGGTTTACTCTTTGATTATTCAGTAGGTACAGCCACACGTGCACCATTGCAATTTTTAGGATTTGAGGGGAAACCTGCAGGCTATTTCATTATATTCTGTATCTGTGCCGTTTCTTATTTGATTGCATGGGTTGGAATGAAATTGTTAGTTCCTCAGTATAAAAAAATAGAATTATAAAAAATAGAACGATATAAAGAGATAAGAAATGAAAAATTTATTTGATCTGAAAGGAAAAGTAGTCGTAATCACTGGCGGAAGCGGTGTATTAGGCAGTGCTATGGCTAGTTATATGTGTGCCCAAGGGGCCAGTGTTGTGATACTTGGTCGCAGACAAGAAGCTGGAGATGCTCAAGTCAAAGAACTCGAAGCTCAAGGTGGAAAAGCTTGTTTTATGACCACAAATGTTTTAGATACAGCCGTTTTAAAACAAAATGCAGCAGACATCAAGGAACGATATGGACGATTGGATATTCTAGTCAATGCCGCTGGTGGCAATATGAAAGGAGCGACTATCCCGCCTGATAAGACCTTCCTTGATTTGAATATTGAAGATTTTCGTCAAGTGGTTGATTTGAATCTGCTTGGTACCGTGATGCCTACTATGGCTTTTGCTCCATTGATGATCGAACAGAAAAAAGGGAGTATCATAAATCTATCTTCTATGGCAGCTTTACGTCCATTGACAAGAGTGATTGGCTATGGGGCATCCAAAGCTGCAGTCACTAATTTCACCAAATATATGGCTACTGAATTGGCCGCCAAATTTGGTTCTGGTTTGCGTATCAATGCGATAGCTCCCGGATTTTTCTTGACTAAGCAAAATAAGGACTTATTGACCCAGGCTGATGGCCGTCTGACTCCTCGCGGACAACGTATCATTGACCAAACTCCTTTTGGTCGTTTTGGTGACCCTGAAGAATTGTTCGGTACTCTTCATTATTTGGCTAGTGATGCCTCTTCATTTGTTACGGGTACTGTAGCTATTGTTGATGGGGGTTATGATTCCTTTTCTATTTAAAAACGATTATAAAAAATATATTATGGCTATATATGCTGAACAAACATGGCGTTGGTATGGTCCCAAGGACCCGATTTCTCTTGCGGATATCCGACAAGCAGGTGCCACTGGTATTGTCAATGCTTTGCACGAAATTCCCAATGGAGAGGTTTGGACCGTAGAAGCTATTCAAGTGCGAAAGGAGCTTATCGAAGCGGCCGGATTGACATGGAGTGTGGTTGAAAGTGTACCTGTTCATGAAGGTATCAAGACGCAGACCGGAGACTATAAAAGATATATTGAAAATTATAAACAGAGTATTCGCAATCTAGCGACATGTGGTATTTATATCATTACGTATAATTTTATGCCTGTGTTAGATTGGACCCGTACTGACTTGGCTTATGAACTTCCTGATGGCTCTAAGGCTTTGCGTTTTGAACGTCTTGCTTTTGTTGCTTTTGATTTATTCATACTGAAACGACCGGGTGCAGTTTTGGAGTATTCAGAAATTGAACGACAGCAAGCAAAAGTTCGATACGCAGAGATGACTGAAAACGAGAGACATCAGTTAACGAGAAACATTATCGCAGGATTGCCTGGTTCAGAAGAAACATTTACTGTAACCCAATTCCAAGAAGCGTTGGATGGTTATAAAGAGATTAGTGCGGATCAGCTTCGGGCTAACTTAATTTATTTTCTTCAGGAGATCTGTCCTGTGGCTGACGAAGTTGGGGCTCGTATGGTTATTCATCCTGATGATCCACCGATGGCGATTTTTGGTTTGCCGAGGATTTTATCTACTGAAAGTGATTTTGCAAATTTGATTGAAGCAGTTCCAAATCAATCAAATGGACTATGCCTATGCACTGGTTCTTTTGGTGTTCGAGCAGACAATGAATTGGCTCATATGATGGAACGGTTCAGTGATCGAATTGATTTTGTGCATTTGAGAAGTACCAAACGTGATGCAGAAGGAAACTTCTACGAAGCGAATCATTTGGAGGGAGATGTAGATATGTATGGCGTAATGAAAGCATTTGTACAACTCAATCAGCGTCGTCAAAAATCAATTGCTATGCGTCCTGACCATGGACATCAGATGGTGGATGATTTGAGAAAGAAAGGGGCTAATCCAGGGTATTCTTGTATAGGGAGGTTGCGCGGACTTGCCGAATTAAGGGGTCTCGAGATGGGAATTATTAAATCAGGTCAATTTTAATAGATCAGTCTCTAGAGAAATCAAATCTTTTCAGCAGAGTTGTTTAGAATAGGGATTTATGTGTCTTAGCGAAGTATTTATAAGTGTAAACAATTTAGTATTATAATCGTAAATAGAGCGATATTTTAAGGATTAGACCCGATATTATTTTAAGGGCTGGGTCACTCTTTCCGGATTTTCAGATGAAAATGTTATTTGTTAATTTCGAAAGTTCAAAAAGGCATTTTTCCCTTCATGTACACACTTTAGTAAGGCTTCGAGTTAAGGAAACTAACCTCGTACGTTTACCGTGGTAAACGTACGAGGTTACTAAATGCCTTTTTTTCGCTTCTTATTTTAGGGACGAAAAAACCAAATGACGCATTTTAAAGCCTTTCTCGGCCTTCAAATAGATTAAGATACTATTGTATTGGAAAAAAAGATTACTTTGTCTCAGTTTCGAATAAAAATTTTCACTATTGTTAATCTGTAAAGTTGAAAGGCGGAATTAATTTAAAAAAGTTGAAATAAGAAGAGTGTATATTATTCGTCTATCAAGTAATACTTTACTGAAAAAGCAACTAGTTGAAATGGAAGAAATCATGGGCGTTGTTGTAACAGATATTTTCAATCATTTGTCCTACCCATTTTATTTCACTAGCTGGAATCTCCCCATTTTCAATATCGTTGCCAAACAAGTTACAAAGAATGCGTCTAAAAAATTCATGACGTGGATAAGAAACGAAGCTGCGTGAGTCAGTGAGCATGCCTACAAATCGGCTCAATAAACCGAGTTGAGAAAGGGCATTTAGTTGGCGTTCTATCCCATCTTTTTGATCCAAGAACCACCAACCAGCTCCAAATTGCATTTTGCCTGGAATGCTGCCATCTTGGAAATTTCCAATCATCGTTCCAATCATCTCATTAGCATTTGGATTCAGATTGTAAATGATTGTTTTGGTCAGTTTCTCCTTCGTATTTAATTGGTCAAAGAAATGGGACATCGCTTCGGCCACATTGAATTCACCAATGGAGTCAAAACCAGTATCTGGACCGATTTTTTGCATCATTGCGGTATTATTGTTCCGTATAGTACCATAATGATATTGTTGAGTCCACCCCTTGGCATAATCCATCTCAGCAAAGAGGAGTAACATACAGCCTTGGAACTGAGCTATTTCATGTTCGTTAGCTTGAATGCCTTTACGTATTCTGGTAAAGATAGTATCAATCTCCTGTGCTGTATAGGGGGTACTATGAAAAGTCGAAAGGCCGTGGTCAGATAGACGACAGCCCATTGAAGCGAAAAAATCGTGACGCTTTAGCAAAGCATCAACCAAATCTTGAAAAGTAGCAATGGGTTGGTCAGCTGCAGCAGCTAGTTTATCGAGGTATTCGTTATAGGTTTGTACATTTTCTATTGCCATTGCTTTGTCTGGACGCCAAGCAGGTAATACCCGTGTTTCGAAATTGCTTTCAGAAATGATTTTGTGGTAGCGTAGATCATCGATAGGATCATCCGTTGTACATAACGTTTCGACATTGAAATGACGAATTAACCCACGAGCTGAACGCTCTGGCATCGCTAGCATCTCATTGCATTGCTGATAAATCTCATGTGCTGTGTCCGGAGTGAGCAGTTTATCGATTCCAAAAGCACGTTTCAGTTCTAGATGAGTCCAGTTATAGAGTGGATTGCGCATGGTATAGGGAACCGTAGCAGCCCAGGCATCAAATTTTTCTTGATTGGTAGCGTTACCAGTAATGAACTTTTCAGGGATACCATTTGCCCGCATAGCTCGCCATTTATAATGATCTCCGCTGAGCCACAATTCTGTAAGGTCTTTGAACTGATGGTCTTCAGCAATTAGCTGAGGGCTTAAGTGACAATGATAATCAATAATAGGCATCTTAGATGCATGCTGATGGTAGAGTTCTGCAGCTGTGTCTGTTGCAAGCAAGAAGTTTTCGTTAAGAAATTGTTTCATCATGTGATTGATTTTAGTTATATAACCGCTTCATCATAGAGTACAAGTGCATCCTATGTATAAACTGTGTACGCACATAAAAGTAGAAAAAACTTTTAGTAGTACAAATTATGATAAGCTAAATTTCATGAACAATTTGCTTTTTTCTCTTTCTTTTCTAGTTGTCCGATTAACTAAGCATCACTCGCTTGTATATGCTTGAGTAATCCCTCGCAACAATCCTCTAAGAGATCGAGGACCAATTCAAATCCACTAGCCCCTCCGTAATAAGGATCTGGTACATGGTCCATCACTGTATGAAGGGCATAGTCCGTCATACGATGGATTTTTTGTTCTGCCTCGATAGATGGAGCTTTCTCCTTGAGGTCGCTTATATTGCGGTCATCCATACCGATAATCAAATCGAAAGTATCGAAATCGTCTGTGACTACAGGACGTGAGCGATGTGTCAATTCATATCCTCGTCGAGAGGCATGCATGCGCATCCGACTGTCAGGAAGTTCTCCCTGATGATAATTTAATATCCCTGCGGAATCAATTTCTAGTTCTGTTAAAACAGAATGCTGGGCAATAATGCCTTCCATTACCGCTTGCGCGGTAGCAGATCGACAGATATTGCCCAGACATACAAATAGTATCTTCATGTAGTTACTTAAGTTCCCAAGCCAATGCAGAAGCACCAAGAACTGCAGCGTCACTATCTTTAAGATCTGACACGAGTAATTTTGTTTTGCCTTTGAAGATGTTCAAGATGTTTTTATCAACTGATTCCTTAATAGGATCCATGATGTATTTACCTGATTTGGCTAATCCACCAAATAAGACGACAGCTTCAGGACTAGAAAATGCGATAAAGTTCGCAATAGCTTCTCCTAGCATATTTCCAGTGAAATCAAAGATAGATTGTGCAACTTTATCTCCTGCTACAGCAGCTTCATATACATCTTTAGATGTGATATCATCTATCTTGATTTTACTCAAGCTAGTTTCCTCAGTAGCATTCGTTACAATTTCTTTTGCGGTACGAGCTACACCAGTAGCTGAACAATAAGCTTCGAGACAACCTTTACGTCCACATCCACATTGACGAGCATCAGCTCCTCTACGTACGATGACATGACCTAGTTCTCCAGCGAAACCATCATGACCATACACAACATGACCATCGATTACGATACCAGAACCGACGCCAGTACCAAGAGTAATCATGATGAAGTTCTTCATGCCTTTAGCTACACCATAAGTCATTTCACCTACGGCAGCTGCATTAGCATCATTGGTCAATGCACAAGGGATACCAAGACGGTCTTCAAACAATTTTGCCAATGGAATAACTCCTCGCCATGGCAAGTTTGGAGCAAATTCGATAGTACCATTATAATAATTACCGTTTGGAGCTCCAACTCCTACTCCTTTGATTTTGTCTATTCCAACAGTTTCTTCGATCAATGGAATCATCGCATTACATACAGCACTTACATACTCTTCGGCAGTTGCATGTCCACGAGTTGAGATAGAAGATTGAGCTTTTATTTCTCCACGAGCATCAACGATACCAAAAACGGTATTTGTACCACCTACATCGATACCTACTACGTAGGGTTTATCTATGTTACTTGCATCCATAATAATAATTATTAATTGGTTTATATATTAAAAATATTTTTTTACGTACATTGAGTCATGAAATTCAATACAATAAGGCGTACGAAAATAGGCAAACAGAATAACTCTCGCAAGCATCTGTAATTAATTTTACTTTTTTTGTATTAATCTTGCAACTTTAACTCACTTCTTTACGTCTAACTGTTAGAGAATAAGAAATATAATAGTTTATTCATTAAAAATTATCATCGTGATTCACCTTAAAGACATTAATAAAACATATCATAACGGAGCTCCTTTGCATGTGTTGAAAGGTATTGACCTGGATATAGAAGAAGGAGAATTTGTTTCGATTATGGGATCTTCTGGTTCAGGAAAATCCACTTTACTAAATATATTGGGTATCCTAGATACTTTTGACTCAGGAGTATATACACTCAACGGAGTATCTATGGATAATCTATCGGAGAATAAAGCAGCCCGATACCGTAACGAAAAGATTGGTTTTATTTTTCAATCTTTCAATTTGATTAGTTTCAAAAATGCAGTAGAGAATGTGGCTTTGCCTCTATTCTATCAAGGAGTAGGGCGTAAACAACGCAATCAGCTAGCACTTGATTATCTTGACAAATTAGGACTTAAAGATTGGGCACATCACATGCCCAATGAGATGAGTGGTGGTCAGAAACAGCGTGTGGCTATAGCTCGTGCCTTGATAACCAAGCCTGATTTGATTTTGGCTGATGAACCTACTGGTGCTCTTGACTCTCAGACAAGTAAGGAAGTAATGCAAATATTGAAAGATTTGCACCAGGAGGGTATGACTATCGTTGTTGTGACTCATGAAACAGGAGTAGCTACTCAGGCGGATAAAATCATTCATATAAAGGATGGTCTTATCGAGAATATTGAAGACAATTCTACAAAGAAAAATACGCCATTCGGTATGGATGGTTATATGAAATAGCATATGTTAGACTTTTGGCAAGAAATATACGGAACCGTTCGGCGCAATAAATTGCGGACTGCTCTTACGGGCTTTTCAGTAGCATGGGGGATTTTTATCCTCATTGTGCTGTTGGGATTCGGTAATGGATTAATCAATTCATTTAAAAGTCAGAGTGATGGGCTATCATCCAATTCGATGATGGTGGGTGGCTCTTCTACAGATTTAGCTTATGGTGGTTTCGAAAAGGGACGTACCATAGATCTTAGAGACAAGGAAATCGGGGTGAGTAATGAGATGACTGATCATATTGAGAATGCATCGGGTATCGCTTTTAGTCCTAATATGTCCATGAGTTACGAGGGTGAATATTTTAATCTTCCTTTGATGGGGGTAAATCCATCTTATGTAGATACAGAATCTCCTGAAATCCTGACAGGTCGTTTCATCAATACTATTGATATGAAGCAATGCCGTCGAGTTCTGGTTATCAATGAGAATCATTCAAAACTCTTTTTCAAAGATCCCCAACAAGCCGTTGGTAAAGAATTGAATGTCGGAGGATTGCTTTATAAAGTAGTCGGAGTGTATAAAGGAAAAGGAAATCAAAGTTCAAATGATATGTATGCGCCATTCTCTACAGTAAGACGTTTACAAAATCATGGCAATAAGATTGGACGAATTATTTTTAGTGTCAAGAATTTATCTTCAAAAGCAGAAAGTGATGCTTTTGAAAAAGATTACCGTAGACGTATAGCCAAGAGCCAAGGTTATTCTCCTGAAGATACTCGAGGCATTTGGGTATGGAACAGACTTAGTAACTATTTAGATCAGATGAAAGGATTTGGTTACTTGACTACAGCTATTTGGGTGATTGGTATCTTTACACTAATAAGTGGTATCGTTGGCGTTAGTAATATTATGTTGATTACTGTCAAGGAACGAACTCGTGAATTTGGTATCCGTAAGGCTTTAGGGGCTCGTCCGATGTCAATTCTATGGCTAATCATTGCTGAAAGTGTGGCTATCACTGCCTTTTTTGGCTATATTGGTTTGCTAACTGGTATTGGAGTTACAGAGTGGGTCAATGCTGTAATGGGTACACAAACGATGAATGCGGGGGTATTTCAAATGTCTTATTTCAAAGATCCCACAGTGGATATCGGAATTGCAGTACAAGCTACTTTGACCTTGATTGTGTGTGGTACATTGGCTGGATTATTCCCTGCACTAAAAGCAGTAAAAATTCCACCAATAGAGGCACTTAGAGCTGATTAGTGAAGAAATAAACAATAGAGAAGATATGAAATTTAAATTTGATATAGACAGTTGGCAAGAAATCTTCATGAATATTACTCGCAATAAGAGTCGTAGTTTGCTTACTGCATTCGGTGTCTTTTGGGGTATTTTTATGCTGGTTGCTTTGCTTGGAGGTGGACAAGGTCTTCAAGGATTAATGAAAGCTAATTTTGGAGGATTTGCAACTAACTCCGGTATGTTTTGGGCACAGATGACCAGTAAAGCATACAAAGGATTACCAAAGGTTCGTTCGATTAAATTAGACTTGAAAGACGTAGCTAGACTTAGACAGATTCAAGGTATTGAGGTGGCTTCACCTGTAGTTCGACAGCAAGCTAGTAATGTTTCGTACGGGACTAAATCTTTTGGGAATGTGACTATTCAAGGAGTTGAACCATCCTATTCACGTGTAGAAGTACCTAGCTTAAAGTATGGACGATATATCAATGATGTCGACAATAATAATTATCGTAAATCCTGTGTGATTGGTTATGATATATATAAAACCTTGTTTTATGAAGGGAATGACCCTTGTGGTAACTATATCCAAGTAGGAGGAATATACTATCAAGTAATTGGCGTCCTCAAGGACAAAGAAAGCAATATGAATTTTGGCTCGCGAACTGGAGAAACGGTTATTCTTCCTCTGGCAGTTGTTCAACAGGTTTTTAATATGGGGAAAGATGTACATATGATTTCTATTTTAGCTGCCAAAGGTTATAAGTTGTCAGAACTAGAAACTCCTATTAAATCCACGCTAAAACGGGCACATAACGTACATCCTGATGATACGCAGGCCTTTAATTATTTCAATGCCGAAGCTATGTTTTCTATGGTGGATCATTTGTTCAAAGCGATTAAGATGTTGACTTTACTTGTCGGTTTAGGTACCTTGATTGCCGGTGTGATTGGAGTGAGTAATATCACGATGGTTACCGTAAAAGAACGGACTACAGAGATTGGTATCCGTCGGGCAATAGGAGCTACACCAGGCATGATTATGAGACAAATTATGGCAGAAAGTATTGTGCTAACTTCCATAGCGGGTATGTTGGGAATCACCTTCGCAGTGCTTGTCTTGCAAATGTTGGAATTGGGTATTTCCTCTAGTACAGGTGTAAATACACCCTTCCAAGTATCATTTTGGACTGCTCTAGTAACTGTATTTGTTTTGGCTGCTTTGGGATTAGTTGCAGGACTGGCTCCTGCCTATAGAGCGATGTCTATTAAGCCGATAGAGGCTATAAGTGACGAGTAATGAGTCTTGAAAAAATAGTACATTAGAATAAATTAAAATAATAAAAAATAGTTGATTATGAAAAAGTTTATGAGAGTTTTCCTCTTAGTCCTCGTTGGCTTGATTATCGTATGGACATTTTGGTTCCTT
>Ga0172378_10002174_pt1 | contig 18288 bp, 19 predicted proteins | sample GrowelOW332metaG_FD_119755 | JGI IMG/M metagenome (GOLD analysis project Ga0172378, IMG submission 119755) | Groundwater microbial communities from an aquifer near a municipal landfill in Southern Ontario, Canada - Pumphouse #3_1 metaG | ecosystem: Environmental > Aquatic > Deep subsurface >... | reverse complement strand
TTCCTTATAATAATAAACAATTTCATGATTTTCACCGCCTATTCCGTAAAGTGAAATAACATCATTCCCAAAATAACTAACTCCTAACCTATTTACGTTGTAAAAATTATTGTTTCCTGAAAGGAATGTTAAAGCCATTGTTATAATGGTGCAGTTTGAAATTAAATCGAGATGAAAATCAATAGCAACAGGCCATTCTTCCCAATTAATCATTGAGAATGCATAATTTAGAACATGGGCATTTTGTTCAGGCTCGCCATCCAATGACGGATCATAACAATATTTTAATTAGCCCTTATAAGCCAAACCATTACTTATATTGTCTTGTTTATAGACTGTTTTATATTTTGAAATATAATCTGGCTCAATAAAGAACCAAGCTGAATCGGTTGCAGGATTATTGATATTTTAACCAGTTGCGGTAGCAGTAATAGAAACAAATCCGGCCTTTTTAGCCGTAACAAGTCCGGCATCATCAACTCTAGCCAAGTTTGAATCGTTTACAAAATAAGAGACGCTTTGGTCTGGTCCATAAACTGTGGTTTGAAGTTGCATAGTACTTCCAATCGCCATGCTGTTAGGACAACTCAATTCAACTTTATAATCATTGTTTACTGCTGGTATCTTTAAAAATACTGCATTAATAATATAATTGATGGGTTCAGTTGGAGTAAAAGTAAAGTTTGAAAAGATATCTTTACCATTAACTGATAAACTGTTTAATTCATAATTTGGAAGGGGATTGGCCGAGATTTTTAAAGCAACGTTGAGATTTGCTAAACCATCACTTACTAAATTTTCAATAGAAATTGTTCCGTTATTATTAGTTGAAAATTCAATAGTTGCTTTGCTAACTTTTTCATTGTTGCAAGAACTTAAACATGGGACACATAAAGTTAAAGCAATAATTGGAACTATTTTATTTAAATAATGTTGTTTCATAATATTTTCTTCTTAATTTAATTCGTAAGGTTTTTTAACTTCAGTAATATCAGAATGATCAAAAGTAGTTGGGTCACTTGGTAAGTTAATTTTTTTATAGCCAACCATATCAGAATCACAATAATTCATATTTAAACTTTTAAGACCGAAGGACATAACCATATGGTTTTAGTCATCGAAATAGTCTATATCTATGTCATTTCGGTAACTATGACCAACGAACGAACCGATAATTCCGTTTTCTTTCATGCAAGCATAAGCGCCGTTATTCATATAACCATAACCAGCATTATCTCTCATTTCTCCGCTTGCTTTATATTTGTTTGGGTTATCCAGGTGTGCTTCATATGCATTAACGTATTCTTTTACAGGGATATGATAGAAAGCAAAACCTGGAGCATTATCGCCTTCATTTATATTAATATTTTTAATATGCTCAAGTTGATTAAGATGGATTACATCATAAACACTATCCCCTAGATTGCCTAATTCTTTATTTGAATTGCTATCAATAATATAAAAACGATAAAGCGTTTTATTATCTTTTTTTACATTAACATAATAGTTGGCTAATCCTTCGATATCGTCATCTTTATAATCGACAAATACTGAATAATTTGCAGCCATTATTTTAGAATTAATATAGTAAGGATCTTCAATTTTATTTGATGGATCATGATTTCCATAAGTGAAAATCCGTTTAATTTTGAACGAATCGATAAAAGTTATAAATGTATCGACCTGTTCAGTGGTTGCTTCATCAAATGTATCACCAGTTAAAACAATTAAATCAGGATTGTTAGCCTCATCAATCATCATTTTTAAATGTTCATATTGAGTTGTTTCGTTATAAACAGCTGTATTATATGGATCTCCAAAATGGAGATCAGTTAACCACAAAATACGGAAACCTTCTTTATAATCAATGCTTAAACCATATTTTGAAGTGTTTGTTGTTACTCCTAAAGTTACATTATTTGTATTTTCATAAGAATTACAGGAAGATAATGCAAGCATAACGACAACCAAACTAGCCAGACGTTTAATGTTTTTCATAATAACCTCTTAAGTCTATTAGACTTATTAAAATTATTTTATTCAAAATACTAAATTGCAATAAATAACAAGTTTAAACATTATGTTCTTGTATTTCTAAATTATTTTAATTAACATTAATTAACATGGAATTTAGGTTAAAAAAACTAAAAGAAAAAGTCGTCAATTATTTCTTCGATCATCCAGTTCAAAGAGAGGTCGGAAGAAATAGTTATTTTGTGCTTATAACAGCGCTTAGTGCTATGATTTTTGCTTTTGGTTTTAACTTATTTATCCACCCAAATTACGCTTCTTTTAACCATGATTATGTTGGTGTTGATATAGCAAGTGTCAATGTAAAAGTTTTTGCAAGTTGTGGAGCAAGTGGACTTGCTCAATCCTTGGCGACAATTTTAGCTTTATGTGGCTTTCCAGGACTTGATAGTCAAGCTAATTTACAAATTGCTATTTGGGTTTTCTATTTCCTTGTTAACATTCCTCTTTGTATTTTTAGTTTTATTAAAATTGGTAAGAAATTTACTATATATACCATTTTAAATGTTATTTTAGTTTCTTTATTTGGAATTTTGTTTCAACAAATACCTTTCTTTAATGATATTTCTTCTTATGTTTTTAATGAACCAATTTCCCGTGTTTTATTTGCTGGATTATGTACTGGAATAAGCAGTTGTTTAGCTTACTCAATAGATACAAGTGCTGGTGGAATTGATGTTATTGCTTATTATGTTAGTGAGAAGAAATCAGCTCAAATTGGAATTTTCTCTGCCGCTTTTAATTTTGTTGTTATCGTAATTTTCTGTATTGTAGCTTTATTTAGTGGAGGTTACGTAATTAGTTATACGGGTGTTGTAATAACTGGTGGCACGGTTTCTATTCCTGATGGTTATTCAGCAATGTCGGTTGAGCCCGCCTTATCTTTAATAATGCTTTTATATACTTTCTTGTATATGATCATCGCTTCGATGATTGTCAATTTGCTTAATGTGCAAAATAAGAAAGAATGTGTTCAAATTATTACTACCAATGTTAATTTAGCTCAAGTTATATTAGCCAATATTCCTCATGGATGCACAATCATTGAGGGTAAAGGTGGATATTTAGGCGATAAAAAATACTTAATTTATATGAGTGTTCGTAAAAACGAAGCAAAAAAAGTTGTTAAAGTTGCTAAAGAAGCCGACCCACTTTGCTTTATAAATGAGTTCCCTGTAACTCAAGTATTTGGCAAGTTTTATAGGAAGCCAATTGAATAAAATAATTGGAATTTGCAGGGGATATTGAAAAATTTTGCTAAAATAAAGGCAATAACAAATCGTTGTTATTGCCTGTTTTTTATTAATGGCGGAGAAAGGGGGATTTGAACCCCCGCAGGTATTAGCCTCTATCAGTTTTCGAAACTGACCCCTTCAGCCGCTTGGGTATTTCTCCGTTAGGACATATTATAACTAAAAAAGAATAGTGTTTTAAAGTAAATATTCAAAGTTTGAGATTAACATACTTAAAGTATATAATACTTAAGTATGAATATTTTTTTAATATTTTCTATGAATTTAAAGACACTAACACTTGATGATTATATATTTCTGGGAATCGTAGGTGCTGTTTTACTAATCATAATTTGTCTTATTATTGTTTATTTATCAATCTCTAAATCAAGAAATCAAAGTTATAAAAACCGTATTTCAGCTGAGTTTACCGATTGTAGAACATATGTTATTGATTTGAAATCTCAGACAGTTACATGGTTTAAATTAAAAAATTTAAGAAAGATTAGAACTGTTACGTATGTTGAATTTTTGAACTTTTTTGAAGTAAAGGATCAAAATAGTATTCGAAATCGGATGATTTCAATGCTAGAAGTTGATACAAAAAAGAATGGTTCTGATAATGTTGTTTTAACTAATATGTTATACAAAGAGGGCAAACGTTTTCTTGTTTATCGTACTGTTTTATTTGCTAGCCAAATAGATAAAGAAAATAAATTAATTTATTTAAACGCTGACACTCTTCTTCATGTTCCTAACGATGAGTTTAAGAAAAGTGTTTTTAAAAATTTAAAAAGCGTTAATCCTCTTTTATTAAAACATAAACCTTACTATTTATTGAGTGAGATGAAAAAAGCTTATGAAGGAAATGAATTCATGAAAGCCAATCTCTATTTTATTAAATTATTTAAAATGCTTGATGAGGCTGTTGTTAAAAACGAATATTACGTTCGTTATGAATTAATGGACTATGTTTGTCGTTGTTTCAAAGGGGTCGATTTATATTATTATTTAAATCCAGATAATCCACAAGAAGTTATGTTTATTGATAACACTTTGATGAATAGTTACCAAATTAACCATAAAATCCAAGAAATTTTAGATAGTATTAATGAATTATTGGAAATTTATGGTTATTTAAACACTCTTGTCCCAGTAATCACAGCTAGTAAAGTAACTTCTTTGAATAAAAATTTTGAAACTGCTTATCAAGATATGCAAAAATTTACCCAAACTGTTTATAACGACAATAAAAATTACTCTTTCTTTTATCCTGAAAATTCAGGAATGCACAGTGCAGAAGAAGGCTATAAAAGCGAGATTGATCACATTTTAAGAAATCAATTAATTGATGTTTACTATAGCCCAGTAATTCATTTACTTGATAGAAATTCAATTATTGAATCTTATACATTCAAAATTTTTCCAAAGAGCAATATTTTTAAATCATATCAAGATTTGGAAAAGTTTTGTGCACAATATGAAGAACAACAAGAAGTATTTTCAATTTCAAGCAAAAAAGTAATTTCTACCTTTTTAACGCAAAAAGGAGATGCAAGTTTTAAATTATTTTTTCCAATTGAAATGCTTGATTTACCTTTTGCAATCAAAAGTTTCCCTCATATTAGTAATTTAAATAACGCGAACATTTCATTTTTGTTTAAGAATAATGTTTTTATTGATTTTGAAACCGATCCATATTACTTGAGAACAATTCAAAATCTTAAATTGAAAAGTTATGAACTTGGCCTTCTAATTACTATTGGTGACTTTTCTTTAAAAGATGATACATACAAATTATTTGATTTATTTGTCTTTGATTGTAGTAAATTGAATAATGTTAAAGCGACAAGTGTAGATTTTATTAATTTGCATGCTTTGCTTACAAAATTTGTAAAATTCCAGAAACCGATTGTTTGTGTAAACGTAAATAATTGGCCGCTACTAGAATTATTAAGTAAAAGTGGTGTAAGATATTTCGGCGGTGATGTAATTAGTCAATACAGTTCTATGCTTTTGCCGCTTGATAAACGTGTTATTAAAAAATTATCAAATTTAAGTAAATAAGAAAGAGGAAATTTAAATGGATATTAAGAACAAATCAATTACTTCAAGAGACGAAGATTTTGCTCAATGGTATACAGATGTTTGTAAAAAAGCAGAATTAATGGATTATAGCGATGTTAAAGGCTTTATTATATATAGACCTTATGGTTACGCTATTTGGGAGCAAATTCAATCTTATTTGGATAAAGAATTTAAAGCAACAGGGCACGAAAATGTTTATATGCCTATGGTAATTAATGAATCTTTATTCAAAAAAGAAAAAGATCATATTTCTGGTTTCGCTCCAGAATGTTTAATTGCAACAATTGGTGGAGGTCAAACTCTCCAAGATAGATTGATTATTAGACCAACAAGCGAATGTGTTTTTACTGAGCATTATAAACACATCATTAATAGTTATCGTGATTTACCAAAGAAATACAATCAATGGTGTTCTGTCGTTAGATGGGAAAAGACAACTCGACCATTCCTAAGAGGAAGTGAATTTTTATGGCAAGAAGGCCACACAATGCACTCTACAAGCGACGAAGCTAGAGAAGAAACTCTTAGAATGTTAGACATATATGATAAAATGGGTGAAGACCTTTTAGCCGTTCCTTTCATTAAGGGAAAAAAGAGCGAAAAAGAAAAGTTTGCTGGTGCTGTGGAAACATATTCTATTGAAGCTTTAATGCATGATGGAAAAGCTTTACAAAGTGGTACATCCCATTATTTTGGCGATGGTTTTGCTAAGGCTTTCGGTGTTCAATATCTTGACAAAGATGGAAAAATTAAAAATCCTTTCCAAACAAGCTGGGGTGTTTCAACTCGTTTAATTGGTTCAATAATAATGGTTCATGGAGATGATAATGGTTTAGTTTTACCTCCATATGTAGCGCCAATTCAAGTTGTCATTATTCCTATTCAAATGCAAAAAGAGGGAGTTTTAGACGCTTGCAATACAATCAAACAAGGATTAGAAGCTAAAGGTATTAGAGTTAAACTTGATGATAGTGATAAGACACCTGGGTGGAAATTCTCAGAGTATGAAATGAAAGGTGTACCTCTTAGGATTGAAGTTGGCCCACGTGATTTAGTCAATGGAGTTGTTACAATTTGTAAGAGAAATGATGGCTTTAAAGAACAAGTTGCTTTAGATAAGATTGTTGATGAAGCAAATTCGTTATTAGTTAAGATTCACAAAGAAATGTACGATGCCGCTTTAAAGAACTTGTCTGATAATGTTCATGAAGCTCACAATTTAAAAGAGATGGAAGAAATCCTTAATAAAGGCGGGTACGCTAAAGTTATGTGGTGCGGTGATAGAGCTTGCGAAGATAAAGTTAAAGAAATGTTTAATGCGACAAGCAGATGTATGCCATTTGCTCAAATTCCTATCGATGACAAATGTGCCATATGTGGAAAAGAAGCAAAATATTTAATCTTATTTGCTAAAGCTTATTAAAATAGTGGGGATTTGCAAGGGATTTTGAAAAAAATCCCTTTTTAGTTGCGTTTTAATTTATATTGTTTTAACTTTGAAAGCATAAATATTCCAATACCAATTGAAAGTATTCCGTATACGATTCCAATACTAGCATTATATGTTGATATTTGTTTTGCTGTTAAAACTTGGTTCATTGCTGAAATTAAAGATGCTAAAGCAAACACAATTGTTTGAAATGACCAAACTAATGATAAACACTCTCTAGCAATAAAAAGAAGATTTTTTCTTGATATGTTATTAATGATTCCAATGATAGACAAACCTAAATCTAAGAAAGAAACGCAACATATTATGATATTTAACCAAAGAGGAAGTCTAATTAAGTGTGTAGGGTAGAAATATAAGGAAATCATATAAGCGACATAAAGTATATTTGCAATTATGATAAGGCCAGCAATTGCTTTATATAAATGTTCTTGTAATTTATGATCTTCTTTTTTAACGCCGATGAAAAATAAAGTTTTACAAAGACCTAATAATATTTCTGAGATTCCAGAAGTTCCATAAAACCAGTTATTTTCAATAATTCCTACGATTAATTTTGCTGAACCCCATAGGTAATTAAAAATCATAAAAATGAAACCAAAAATTATAGTGGTTTTGTCCTTTTTGTTTTGTAATTTCAATTTAGATTCGAGGTTCATACAGTGGTTTGTTAAAATTATAATACATTTGTTCGCATATTTGATAAAAAACTAATTTATAATATTTCTCACTAACATTAGGGTAAATCTAGTAGATATTAAAATAAAATTAAAAGTTAATCAATTTTTTGTTTTTTATAGAATAAAACGTCTTAAGGAGTATACTTTTTTTGTATGAAAAAGTTAAAATTATTTAAAAATCTTAAAGATTTAAATAAGTTATTAATTGAACAAGGGCTTTAGAGCCTTTTTTTCATACAAAAAAGTATCTCATAAAGGAGGAAAATTAATCTTATGAAGAAACTTAATTTGTTAGGCTTATCTGCTATATGTTTATTAGGTGTTAGTGGTCTTGTCGGATGTAATTCAACTGAAAGTAATGTAATTAACATTCAATTTGTTCCATCAAATGATGCTTCTACTTTGGCTGCATTATCAAAAAGACTTGAACCTGTATTGGAGAAAATTTGTCCAGATTATCAATTTAAAATCACAACAGGCACTTCTTATGCTGCCACCACTGAAGCTTTATTATCTGATCAAGTTGATGTTGGTTTCTTAACCGCTAGCGGTTATGCTCAAGCAACAATTCAAAATCCGGGTAAAATTGAAGTTAAATTAACTAGTGTTAGAAAAGGTTATAAAGTTCAAGTAGAAGATTATAAAGATGATGTCGAAAACCAAATTAAAGCTATGAATGGTGAAATTTCTGGTTATGAATATTTAGGGCAACAATCTGAACAAGATGTTAATTGGTATACATCACAATTATGCGTTACAAATGCAAATTACGTTGATAAAAATAGCGATGGTAAAATCGATATTAAAGATATGGCTGGATTAAAAATTGGTAGAATGGGTGCAACAAGTGGTGCTGGTTATTTAAGACCATTAAAATATTTAAATGATAATGGAATGGAAATGGTCGATACAATTACTGATGCTACTAAACAAATTCAAGGTGTTCAACAAAATAGTTATGGTGATGCTTTTAACAATATGCAAAGCGGAACAATTGATGGTTTCTGGGGATTCACTGATGTTCGTTATGCTCAAGGTTATACAAAGAGTGATAGTGCTTATTATCAATTAGCAACCTCTTTCACATTAAGTAAGTGTGTCGCTATTACCGACGGAATTTATAACGATACAATATCAGTTCGTTCGAATTTAACCGATGCTAAAAAAGAAGCTGTTGTTAAAGCTTTTAAGACTGCAATTAAAGATACAAATAAAATCGATGATGGTGCTACCGAATCTTTATCACCAGCTGAAATTCTTTATAAAGTTTATTCACATACTGGATATACTGATGCTAAAGATAGTGATTTCGATGGCGAAAGAGAGTTCTATAATTACTGCGTAGCTAACGATTTAATTTAATAATTAAGTCCAGTTTTGTTTTTGATTTTTATATAAATTTAAGAAGGATTTTTATGATTGAATTTAAGAATGTAAGTAAGATTTATCCTAGTGGTGTTAAAGGGCTAGACGATGTAAATCTTACTGTTAATGATGGTGATTTTCTTTGTATTATTGGTTTATCAGGTGCTGGTAAATCCACACTTTTAAGATCGATAAATAAAATGCACACAATTCAATCAGGAAACATAATTGTAAATGATGAAGATATTTCGAAAGCTAAAGGTAAAAAATTGCGTTTAATTCGTAGAAATATCGGAATGATTTTCCAATCATTTAATTTAGTTAATAGATCTTCCGTATATAAAAATGTACTTGCTGGTAGAGTGGGTTACCACTCTACCTTCAGTACTTTATTTGGTATCTATTCTAGGGATGAAAAGATGTTAGCTTTGCAGTCATTAGATAAATTGGGTATTTTAGATAAAGCTTTTATTAGGGCTGATCAACTAAGTGGTGGTCAACAACAACGTGTCGCTTTAGCGAGAGCTTTAACTCAAGAACCTAAAATAATTTTAGCTGATGAACCTGTTGCAAGTCTTGATCCAGTCACAACAATTTCTGTTATGGATGATTTTGCAAAAATTAATAGAGAGTTTGGAATAACTATAGTTGCTAACATGCATCACGTTGATTTAGCGATGAAATATGCTAATAGAATAATAGGAATCAAATCTGGAAAAATTGTTTTTGATGGAACACCAGATGAAATAACTGATGAAGTGCTATTTAATATTTATGGACGTGCTTTAAAACATTCAGAAAAATTAGGAGAAGTCGATGATGCAAACTAAAAATAAGGGGGTTTTGCGTAGGATTTTTCATAAATTAAAATATAAAAAAGTTATTGTTTCTTTAAATGATAACGGAACTCCTAGCAAAATAATTGAGAAAAAAAGAAGTCTATGGCCTCGGTATTTTTTAATTGTTGCAGCTATTTTTGGATGTTGTTTTATTTTCGTTGAATTACCTGCAAAAATTCGTTTTGATCAAATCAGTGTAATTTTTGGACAAATGTTTACTCCCTCAGAATTTAGTTTGAAGACTTGGGATAGATATAATGAATACATTTTTGCAACAGCGATTCCGGCTATATGGTCAACTGTTGAGATGGTTTTTATTGGAACAACTATTGGTACAGCAATTGCTATTCCTTTGTTCTTAATTGCTTCAAGAAATATAGTATTAAAATGGTATATTTATCAACCAGTTAGAATAGTTGTTGATATTATTAGAACAATCCCTACTTATGTTTTAGCTATTTTATGTACAGTCTTTTTTGGTATTGGAAATACAGCTGGTATTTGGGCAATTGCTATATTTACAATGGGCATCATGTTTAAGTTAATGTATGAGTACATTGATACCTGTAATATGAATCCTTTTGAAGCTAGTATGTCTACTGGTGCCACGAGGTTCAAAGCGGCCCGAGTTGCTTTATATCCTCAAGTAAAACCAATGTTTTTCTCAAATTTTTTGTATACATTTGAAATTAATGTTAGAGCTTCTGTAATTTTAGGATTTGTTGGAGCCGGAGGAATCGGACAATTATTAAGTAATGCCATGGATGCTCAACAATACGATAAGGTTGGAGCAATATTGATACCTCTATTTGTGGTTGTAGTTGTTTTGCAATTACTATCAAGTTTCTTGAGAAGGAAGAGTTTATAGTATGGAAAAAGAAAAATAATTTTAAAGAAACTATAAAAGAAAAGTTGGATAAATTACTTAATTATTTAAGAATTAAAAATACAGTTTCTTGTACAACTCCAGATGAAGCTTATGCAAAAAGACCGATGCTATGGATTTATAACATTATTATTGTTTTTGCCTTTTTAGCAGTGATCATTTATTTTTCAGTAGATGTTAGTTTCATGAATGGAATTAATTTTAATGGAACAAGACTTGGAGAATTGTGGAAAGGTATGTGCAATCCAAATTGGTCGTACTTCTTTGGATATGGGGAATATAGATTTTCGGAATCGGTTATTTATCAAATTATAGAAACCTTTTCGATTGCTTTTATTGGAACGCTTATTTCTTCGATATTAGCAATTCCTTTTGGTTTCTTTGCTAGCAAAAGAATGGTTGGGAAATGGTCGGTAATATCAGAATTATTATTGATTGTTATTAGGACATTTCCAGAAATTCTCTTTGGATTAATTATGGTAAAAGTAGTTGGTTTTGGATCTTTTGCTGGTGTTGCTGTTTTGTCGGTTCATTCAATTGGTATGATTGGAAAAATGTATTCGGAACAACTCGATGTAGTTGATAATCAACCATTAGAAGCACTTGATGCATGCGGAGCAAGTTTTTTAACAAGAGTTAAATTAGGAGTCGTTCCTCAAGTTGCACCAAACTTTTTAAGTGTTATTCTTTATCGTTTTGATTTAAATGTTAGAACTGCTTCTTTATTAGGTTTAGTTGGTGCTGGTGGAATTGGATACTATATCTGGGTTTATTCTTCGTTTGGAACATGGTCAATGCTCACCCCATTATTACTTGGTGTTGTTATATTAATTGTATTTGTTGATATAATTTCTAGTATATTAAGAAAGAAATTATTATAGTTATGAAAAAATTAATTATTATGGCGGGTTTGCCTGGTAGTGGCAAATCTACTTATGTTAAAGAAAATTTGATGAATGAAAAAAATATTGTCCATATTGATAGTGATGAAACAAGAAAACAAATGTACGGAACTTATCTTCGTTTTCCAAAAAATATGTATGATATTTATGACCAAATGATTGTAGAAGGTAACAAAATATACGATAAGTATAATGATTTAACTTTAATAATGGATTCGACATTTTTAGAAAATTATCGTCGTAATTATTATATTGATCATTTAAAAAAATTTGATTATTACGAAATAATAATGTTTCATACAAATGATATAAAATTTAATTTAGAGAATAATAAAAAAAGAATTAAAGATAAACGGGTTCCTGAAGACGTAATATTAAAAATGGTAGACCTTTATGAACCATTAGACGATGCAACAAGAAAAAGATTTGATAAAGTTGTGGATATTTATGTCGGATGATTAAATAAAATTAGACTATACATTTAGATAATTAAAATTCTTTGTTTTTAAAGTCTATTATGATATATTATTCAAGCAACCATGGAGTAATACCCAAGTGGTGAAGGGGCTTCCCTGCTAAGGAAGTAGTGCGGGCAACTGCAGCGAGAGTTCGAATCCCTCTTACTCCGCCATTGTTAAAATTAAAGATTGATATATAAATATCAGTCTTTTTTTGTTGTTTTCGATTATTTTTCCAAAGTTGGCGGGCGATGTCGTGATTCAACCCCATCCAAATGTGACATCATACCTATGTAGAAAAGCAACTAATTTAGCCTTTATGCGACTTGAAATAATAATATTAGAATGTATCGAACTAAAGTATAAAACACAAAAATGTTCAATAGAAGGTTTTTAAAACGATCAAAAGAGATGGATATTTATAACAAATTTTTTATACAAAGCATCAATCGAGTTCTAAAGGTTAATTCTATGTGTGTTTTAAAAATTCAATTATAAAACATTATCTTTATAACAATTTCTTTGGTTTTAAGTATTTGATTTTATATTTATTATATATGCTGTTTTGCATATATAATTCATAAAAAAACTATGGTATTTAAGAGAATTTATGATAAAATGGCTGTTATATGATAATATTGTAAAAAATAAACATTTTTGTTGAAATTAGGCGAAAGTTTGTAAATAATAAGATATAGAAGGATTTATATATGATTACTGAAATTGGGAAATATTTAAGACATTTAAGAGTTGATCACGACGAAACATTAAAAGATATGGCAGCAAAATTAAATGTAAGTTCTGCTTATGTATCTTCAGTAGAATGTGGTAAGCGTGTTTTTCCAGATAAACGGATTGAAATTTTAAGCAAACAATATAATTTAACAAAAAACGAAATTAGCGAGTTGGATAGAATAGTTTCTCTTGCTAAAAACGAAGTTAATATTGAAATTGGTAATTTTTCAAATGAACAACAAGATGTTTCTATAAAATTTGCACGTAACATTAAAAATGCTGATCCAGATTTATTAGCTAAACTTCAAAAACTTCTTGATGCTGAAGAAAAGAAAAATAAGAATACTGGTGACTAATAAATGAGTCAATTATGTTTTTGTGCGCCGACAAATAAGAAACAATTAATTAAATATGCCGATGTAATTAGAAAAGTATTTAATATAAAGGAAACTGAAGAGTTTCCTATTTTAAAGGTTTTAGATTTAGCAATGGACGAACCTATGTTTAATGACTTTTCTTATCAAGTTGTTGAAGATGATGACAATATGTTTGATGGAGAGACGCAATTAGCTTTTTATTCTTATTTGGAAAACACAATTTTTATTAAAAGCAGTCAATATGATTCAGCTAAAGTGGACCCTAGATCGAGATTTACTTTAACTCATGAATTTTCTCACATGTTTTTGATGCAAGTTACAAATAGAAAACCTAAATTAAAAGATGATGACGGTAAAGGAATACAAAGTTTTTCTGATCCTGAATGGCAAGCCAATAGATTGGCTGGTTATATTTTAATTCCGGAACGTATATGTCAAAAATTAAATGAAAAAGAAATAGAAACAAAATTTTTTGTTTCTCCTGAATGTGCAACTTACAGAAAGATTAATTCCATAAAAGATAAAATAGATGTAAATGCTTTGTTTGAAGTTAAGAGTGTTGATATTGCAAAGTTTATGATTGATAGTGGATCTAGCAATATGGTAATTGAAACAATTGCTGATTCTGAAGAGATTGATGCAAGAATAAATGCTGTTCGTTTTTAAAAATAACAGGGATTTGCAAAGGATATTTTAAAATTAAACACCAAAAATTGATTTTTAGTGTTTTCATTTATTTTAATAATATATAATAAGCGTATGAAAAAAGTTATATGTCCCGAATGTGGGAAAATTATTGATGCTGATCCTGAAAAACCAAATGTTTTTTGTTCTAAGTGTGGAGCCACTTTTACATTTTCGCAAGGTAAAGAATTAATTGATAAAAAATATAGTCAGTTATCTAAATACGCTTATAAATTAACGTATAATTCAACAGATCATGAAGCGGGCCACAATACCTACAAAAGTTGTTTAGAACTTAGACCAAATGATTTATCTTCAATTATTGGAATGGCTTTAAACAAAATATATGGTCAATCGTTTGATAATATTTGTTTTTTAGATGTTATTGAACTTATCAATTCTTATGATATTGCTTTAGATAAGGAAAATACCTTTTTGTTTCTAAATTTTATTTCTGATATGGAAAATCAAATTCGTTACTTTTTTTCTATTTTAGAAAAAAGACTTATGATTGACGGGACTTTTTTAAAAAAAGAATACTTTGATTACTATGTTAAAGGTGTCCAAGATTCGATCAGTTTAATGAAATTCCTTGATAGTTCCTTTGAACTTCTTGATGAAGAAGTGTTTGATGAATTTAAAAAAGATAAGCATGATTTTCTTTCTAATTTTTATGAAAACCTTAAGGCTTTGGAGCAAAGAAAAAACAATCTTTATAATGTTAACTTGATTGGTGATGTACAATTTGACGGAACAGAAACAAAAAATAATGTCAAAACTATTGATTTTGAGGAACCTGAAACTTTAGTTGTTATTGTTCCGGACGAAAAATTCTTAAAAATGAGAGGAATATTTTTTGTAATTTTTGGTATTTTGCTGATTGTTGCTTTAGTTTTGTTTATAACTGGTGCTATTACCAAAAATAATATTATTATGTGGTGCGGATTAATTCCGGTCGCATTATTAGCGGTTGCGTATTTTATTTTTTATAAAATGACTAAATAAGCTTATTCTTTTTAAGATATTTAATTAATAATTTAGCAGCATTTCCTCTATGGGAAATGCTGTTTTTAGTAATTTCGTTAATTTGAGCAAAAGTTTGATTGAAACCATCCGGAATAAAGATCGGGTCGTATCCAAAACCTTCTTTTCCCGAGATAGAATCGGCGAGTTTTCCTTTGATTTCTCCATAAAAAAATATTGGTTTTTGATTTGGAAAAACAAGACAAATGCAACATGAAAATTTTGCTTTTGAACCAGGATAATTCTTGCATAAATTTTGATTATTCCTTGCAAACCCCCCGTTATTTGTTGCATATCGATGCGAAAAGATGCCTGGATAATGATCTCCTAAAGCCTCTATTTCAATACCAGAATCATCGGTAATAATTGGTAGTTTAGTAAGACCTTTTAAAGCATTTGCTTTTATTAAAGCGTTCTCCTCGTAAGTGCATCCGTTTTCATCGATATCACACTTTAAATTAAATTCTTTAAGACTATGAAATTTAATATTATAACCAATAAATATATCTTGGAATTCTTTGACTTTTCCTTCGTTAGAAGTTCCAAGCAATACGTCTAGTGTTTTTGATTCGTTTTTGTTCATAAAAGAATTATATTTAATATTTTTATAAATTGGTATTTATTTTAAATAAAAACCCATCTTTTGGATGGGTAAATTTTTAAAAATGGAGCAGGTGACGGGAATCGAACCCGCGTAATCAGCTTGGAAGGCTGATGCTCTACCATTAAACTACACCTGCGTGGTTATTATTATATGCGACATAAAATAGTTTTTCAATATTTAGTGATATAATTTTTAAATGAAGAAAAAATTATTTTGGTGGATTCAGCAAACCGATAAAATAGGTGGCACTGAAAGCCTAACTATTAATTTAATTAATAATCTATGTGATGTTTTTGATATTACTTTAATTACCACTTCAAATAATGAAGGCGGATGTTTGTATGACATCGATTCTAGAGTGAAAATTTATAGTATTGGCATTCCTAGCGAAGTAACAACTTGCGATCAATCATTCATTAAGATAAGGGGATTTCATCCTTTCAAAAACATTAAATTAGCATTTCGAGTTTTTTATTGGTTCTTCATCAAGAAAAAATCTATTAAAAGAAAGATTAAGCAAATGGTGGGTGATAATGTATTGATTTGTACTGAGTATGATAGTTATTTTTTATCACCAAACAATATCAAAAAAATCTATCATTATAATTACAATTTTTCTCATCTTAATTCTTCACCGGTTCTTTTTGGTTTTCTTTTAATTAAAAATCCAGACAAATTCATAGTTTTATCAAAAGAAACATTTGATAAAGTAATAAACTCCAAAAAGAAGTTTAATTGCGAAATCGATTATATTTTTAATCCTTGTCGTTTTAGATCAACATTAAATTTAGCATATCATAATAATAATATAATCTTTGTTGGTCGTTTATGTGAACAAAAAAATCCGATAATGGCTCTTGAAATTGCTAAGTCCCTTAAGGATAGAAGTTTTGGTTTTCATTTAAATATTTATGGATCAGGTCCTTTATTAGAAAAAGTCTTTTTATATATAAAGGATAATAAATTAGATGATTGCGTAGCAGTTAACGAACCTACAAAAGATATTCAAAGTAAATTTTTAGAATCTGATTTACTTCTTATGACTTCTGTTTATGAAGGGTTTCCGCTAGTAAAAATAGAGGCTAGTTCTCAAAGTGTACCAACAATAATGCGTAATATTGGTGACTCAACTAATGAAATTATTGAAAATGAAATTGATGGATATTTAATTGATGGAGAGGTTAAAGAATATGCTGACAAGATAATCGAAATTCTTTCTGATAAGGAAAAACTTATTAAAATAAAAGAAACTTCCTATAAAAGAAGTTTCTTATGGAATATTGATTTAATAAAACCTAAGTGGATTAAATTAATAAATTCCGAGTTTGATAAAAGATAATTATTTTACTAATCCGAGAACGGCGTTTTTATCCATATAGCCCATTGATTGCTTAGTAGCAACGCCATTATTAAACACAATAAGTGTTGGAACGGCTCTAATTCCAAATCTTCCGGCTAATTCGTTGAATTCATCGACATCAACTTTAATTACCTTTATTTCTGGATGTTCGCTAGCAAGTTCTTCAAGTTCTGGAGCAAGCATTTTGCATGGTCCACACCAAGTTGCAAAGAAATCTACAATAGTATCGCCTTCTTTAATTAATTCGTCAAAATTATCTTTTTTCGTTAAATGTATTAACATAATTTTTCCTCCATGCCATTATATTAGCATGAAAATTAATGCAAGTAGACCAATATGCATTGGATAATAAATGTAAAATCCATATTTAGTAATTTTGTTTGATGGACCAAGTTTTCCATTATAAAAGATGATGAATAATGACGCGATTAAAAACCAAGCTTCTTTCTGTCTTATTTCAGCATTAATTAAATATTGGCCAATATTAGTAACATATGTTAATCCTTCACAAATTAAGGAAACAATGATAGTTCCTATAATCATCATAATGTTTCGATATATTTGAGATTGGTCTGAATCAACAACTGCTTTGAATTGTTCGCCTTCAATTCCTAAAGATTTTTTAACATTTTTTTCGTAGAAAAAGTTTGAAACGGCAACTATTAAAAACATAATTAAAGCTTCAAATTGATATTGAGGCATAATTCCGTCAATGAAGCCTTGAAATTGTGTTGCATATTTGAAAGCTCCGTTTTGGGAAGCGACTTCATAAATGAATCCACCAACAACGAATAATATAGGAATAATTATCAAAAACCCTTGGCAAGCCCTCGTCTTTTTAAATAATGAGTAATATGTTAGTACTAATAAAAACATTGTAAAAAATATGTTTTCTAAAAAGAATCCCGTTCCAAACTCGAAACCAATATTGGGTGCAATAACGAAAGTTAAAATGATCAATAAATATAAAATTAGAGAAGCGATGCCAAGACGCATAAGATATTTTTTAATATCTTTAGTTTTTCTGCAACCTTCAAAAACTAAATAAACAAATATTGGTAAGGCGATTCTTCCAATAATTCTTAAAGCAGTAATAAATGGTTCGTAAGAGGCATCAGTTAAATAAAAATCTAAAAAAATTCCGAGATGATCAAGAGTCATTGCAACACATGCAATAATTTTTAGACTCAAATTATTCAGGAAAAGCCATTTCTTTTTCATTATATTAATCTTGTGGTAATTAACCCAACAATTATAGCGAAAAGGTTATTTGTAATGTGGGCTAATATTGAATTCGATAGTCCATATTTATCGTAAAAATATGATAATAATACACCAGCAACAATATAAGAAGGAAGGTTGAAAAATTCATTTGCTAAAGCCGCTCCTGTGGTAGAGTAATCAAAATGAATTAATCCAAATAAAATTGCTACCCCAACGTAAGCTACTACTCTATTTGCTCTTTTTAATAAAGAGAAAAAGCCGAGTCTATAGGTTATTTCTTCGCATATTGGACCAATAATTCCAAATATAATTATTGAGGCAAATGGATAAACCGATTGAATAGAATTGAT
>Ga0172378_10002171_pt1 | contig 18292 bp, 32 predicted proteins | sample GrowelOW332metaG_FD_119755 | JGI IMG/M metagenome (GOLD analysis project Ga0172378, IMG submission 119755) | Groundwater microbial communities from an aquifer near a municipal landfill in Southern Ontario, Canada - Pumphouse #3_1 metaG | ecosystem: Environmental > Aquatic > Deep subsurface >... | reverse complement strand
TTGAACTTCGTGAAGTGTACAAGAGACAATCTGGAGGTCGTGGTAAGTTTGCTGATATCCTAGTGAAAGTAGGTCCAGTAGATGAGGACTTTGTTGAAGGAGGATTGCAGTTTGTTGATGAAATTAAGGGCGGTAATATTCCTAGAGAGTTTATACCATCTGTAGCTAAAGGATTTGAAACAGCAATGGATAACGGTGTATTAGCAGGGTATCCTTTAGACTCATTAAAGGTAACTCTTATTGATGGATCATTTCACTCTGTTGACTCGGATCAACTTTCATTTGAGATTTGTGCAACATTAGCTTATAGAAATGCTTGTGCTAAGGCAGGGCCTGTTTTGATGGAGCCTATCATGAAGTTAGAGGTAGTGACTCCAGAAGAAAATATGGGTGATGTAATTGGTGACTTAAATAAGCGTCGTGGACAGGTAGAAGGAATGGAATCTAGTCGTTCAGGAGCTAGAATTGTAAAAGCATTAGTTCCATTAGCTGAAATGTTTGGCTATGTAACCGCTTTACGTACAATTACTTCAGGACGTGCTACATCTTCTATGGTTTATTCACATCATGAAGAGGTTTCTGCTTCACTTACTGAAAAAGTACTTGAAGAGCTTAAAGGAAAATCAAAGAATTAAAAAATGAGACTGCATCACAGGTTAGCGAATGACTCTTAACCTGTGATGTGCTCTCTGTTATTAAAATTAATAATAATATAAGATGAGTCAAAAAATCAGAATCAAATTAAAATCTTACGATCACAACTTAGTAGATAAGTCGGCTGAGAAGATTGTAAAGACTGTAAAAGCAACAGGTGCTATTGTAAGTGGTCCTATTCCTCTTCCAACGCACAAACGTATATTTACAGTGAATCGTTCAACTTTTGTGAATAAGAAGTCAAGAGAGCAATTTCAACTATCTTCATTCAAAAGGTTGATTGATATTTATAGTTCAACAGCAAAGACTGTAGATTCTCTAATGAGATTAGAGTTACCAAGTGGTGTTGAAGTTGAGATTAAAGTTTGATAATTAAAAATTAGAGAAATGCCAGGATTAATTGGAAAAAAAATCGGAATGACATCCGTTTTCAGTGCCGAGGGTAAAAATGTACCATGCACTGTTATCGAAGCAGGTCCTTGTGTTGTTACTCAGGTAAAAACAAATGAAGTGGATGGTTATGAGGCTGTACAATTAGGCTTCAAAGACCAAAAAGAGAAGCATACTTCTAAGCCTTTAATGGGTCACTTCAAAAAAGCAGGAGTAACTCCCAAGAGACACTTGGCCGAGTTCAAAGGTTTTAATGAGGACTTCAAGTTGGGAGATACCCTTTCTGTAGATGTTTTTGAAGACACTTTATTTGTCGACGTGGTTGGAACATCTAAAGGAAAAGGATTCCAAGGAGTAGTTAAAAGACACGGATTTGGTGGTGTAGGGGAATCTACACACGGTCAACATGGTCCACGTAGACCAGGAGCTATTGGTGCATGCTCATACCCAGCGAAAGTTATTAAAGGTATGAAGATGGGTGGCCAAATGGGTGGTAGCCGAGTGACTGTTCAAAATTTAGAAGTATTAAAAGTAATTGCGGATCATAATCTTTTATTAGTGAAAGGTTCTGTTCCTGGTTGTAAAGGTTCAACCGTAATAATTGAGAAATAATGGAAGTTAACGTATATAACAGAAAAGGTGAAGACACTGGAAGAAAGGTTACGTTAAATGAATCTATCTTCGGTATTGAGCCTAATGATCACGCCATTTATTTGGACGTGAAACAACACATGGCTAATAAGCGTCAGGGTACTCATAAGACTAAAGAAAGAAATGAGATTAATGCTACTGGTCGTAAGTTTATTCGTCAAAAAGGTACAGGTGGAGCTCGTAGAGGTGATTTGAAATCTCCTATTGTAGTTGGTGGAGGTCGTGCTTTTGGTCCACAACCAAGAGATTATGGGTTTAAGCTTAACAAAAAAGTTAAGTTGTTAGCTCGTAAATCTGCGCTTTCATATAAAGCCTTGAACAATGCAATTGTTGTAGTTGAGGATTTTGATTTTGAAACACCAAAGACAAAAGAGTTTGTTGAAACAATAAAAAACCTTAAAGTGTCTGATAAAAAGTTACTTATGGTTTTTGCAGAAGTAAATAAAAATGTATATTTGTCGGCCCGCAATGTCAAGCAAGCTAATATTCAACCTGTAGCAGGTATGAATACATATAGTGTGGTTGATGCTGGAGTGTTAGTTGTAACTGAAAGTGCACTATCGGCAATCGATAATGCATTAATTTAAAAAGTAGGAGATTAGAATAATGTTGAAAGTTATTATCAAACCGCTAGTTACAGAGAAAATGACTGATTTGACGGAGAAGCAAAATCGTTTTGGTTTTATTGTTCGTCCAGATGCTAACAAGCTAGAAATTAAGAAAGAAGTTGAAGCTTTGTATAATGTTACCGTTGTAGATGTAAATACAATGCGTTTTGCGGGTAAGAAGAAAATGCGTTATACTCGTTCGGGTGTAATTAATGGTAGAACAAATGCATATAAAAAGGCAATCGTTACTCTACAAGATGGAGAAACTATTGACTTTTATAGCAATATTTAAAGACAATGGCAGTAAGAAAATTTAACCCCGTAACGCCGGGGCAAAGACATAAAATTATTGGTACCTTTGATGAGATCACTACAAGGGTACCAGAGAAATCTCTTGTTTTTGGAAAGAAAACTACGGGAGGTCGGAACAATAAAGGAAAGATGACCACTCGCAATGTAGGAGGAGGTCATAAAAGAGCTCTTCGCTTTGTTGATTTCAAGAGAAATAAAGATGGTGTTCCAGCAGTTGTTAAATCAATAGAATACGATCCCAATCGTTCGTCTCGTATTGCACTATTGTACTATGCTGATGGTGAGAAAAGATATATAATTGCTCCTAATGGATTACAAGTAGGTGCGACTCTAATGTCGGGTAAAGATGCAGCTCCAGAAGTTGGAAACGCTTTACCTTTACAATTTATTCCTATTGGTACTGTGATTCACAATATTGAATTACGTCCTGGCCAAGGTGCAGCTTTAGTTAGATCGGCAGGTAATTATGCTCAGTTAACTTCTCGTGAAGGTAAATACTGTATAATTAAATTGCCATCGGGTGAAGTGAGAAAAATATTAAGTAGTTGTAAAGCTACGATTGGTAGTGTAGGTAATTCAGATCATGCACTTGAACGTTCTGGTAAAGCTGGTCGTTCTAGATGGCAAGGATTACGTCCACGTACTCGTGGTGTTGCAATGAACCCTGTGGATCACCCTATGGGTGGTGGTGAAGGACGTGCTTCTGGAGGTCATCCAAGATCTCGTAAAGGATTGTATTCTAAGGGACTTAAGACAAGAGCTCCTAAGAAGCAGTCTTCGAAGTATATTGTTGAGAGAAGAAAAAAGTAATCTGAAAAACGAATAAATTATGAGTCGTTCATTAAAAAAAGGTCCATATATTGACGTGAAACTGGAAAAGAAAGTATTAGAGATGAGTGATTCTCCTAAGAAATCTGTGATTAAAACTTGGGCAAGAGCATCAATGATTTCTCCTGACTTTGTTGGTCACACAATAGCCGTTCACAATGGAAATAAATTTATTCCTGTTTATATTACAGAGAACATGGTAGGGCACAAATTGGGCGAGTTTGCTCCAACGCGTACCTTTAGATCTCATGCTGGTAATAGAAGATAAGCAGGATTTATAAATTAGAATAAAAAGTAATTATAATAATGGGAGCTAGAAAAAAAATATCAGCTGAGAAAAGAAAAGAAGCTTTGAAAGAGCAATATTTTGCAAGTCTACGCAATGTTCCAACATCACCCAGAAAGATGCGCTTAGTAGCAGATATGGTTCGTGGAATGGAAGTGAATAGAGCACTTGGAGTATTGAAGTTTTCATCTAAACAAGCAGCTTCTAAAGTAGAAAAGCTGTTGCGCTCTGCAATATCAAATTGGGAACAAAAAAATGACCGTAAAGCTGAAAGCGGTGAATTGTATATAACTCAGATATTTGTAGATGAAGGAGCAACACTAATGAGAATGAGACCTGCTGCACAAGGTAGAGGTAATAGAATTAGAAAACGTTCTAATCATGTTACTTTGCATGTAGGAACAAAGAGTAATAACGAAGATCAAAATTAAGATATAGAATGGGACAAAAAGTTAATCCAATAAGCAACCGTTTAGGAATTATCAGAGGATGGGATTCTAATTGGTATGGTGGAGATGATTATACTGATGCTTTGTTAGAAGATAACAAAATTCGTAAATATCTTAATGCAAGATTATCTAACGCAAGTGTAGCTAGAGTTGTTATTGAGCGCACATTAAAGTTAGTAACTATTACTATTTGTACTTCACGTCCAGGGATAATCATTGGAAAAGGAGGTCAAGAAGTTGACCGCTTAAAAGAGGAGTTGAAACAGCTTACTGATAAGGATGTTCAAATTAATATATTTGAGGTTCGTAGACCTGAGCTAGATGCTATCATTGTGGCTAATAACATCGCTCGTCAAATCGAAGGAAATATTTCTTATCGTCGCGCTATAAAAATGGCTATTGCTAATACTATGCGCATGGGAGCTGAGGGAATTAAAGTACAAATTTCTGGTCGTTTGGGCGGAGCTGAAATGGCACGTTCAGAAACGTATAGTGAAGGTAGAACACCACTACATACGTTTAGAGCAGATATTGATTATCACTTAGCACCAGCTTTGACTAAAGTTGGACTAATTGGTATCAAAGTGTGGATTTGTAAAGGTGAGGTTTTCGAAAAAGTGGACTTAGCACCAGATTTCACACAGACAAAAGAGCGTAAACGTGGTGGACGCAACTTCAGAAGAAGAAAAACTAATCGCTAAACGAATTTGAATTTTAGGAAAAGATGTTACAACCAAGAAAGACAAAATTCAGAAGACAGCAAAAAGGCCGCATGAAAGGTAATGCTCAAAGAGGGCATCAACTTGCGTTTGGCTCTTTCGGTATTAAATCATTGCAAAGCAAATGGCTTACTGGAAACCAAATTGAAGCTGCACGTATTGCTGTAACAAGATATATGCAGAGACAAGGACAGATATGGATTCGCGTATTCCCTGATAAACCTATTACAAGTAAACCAGCCGAAGTTCGTATGGGTAAAGGTAAAGGTGCACCAGAGGGATTTGTGGCTCCAGTAACTCCAGGTAGAATAATTATTGAAGTAGGTGGAGTACCTTACGATGTAGCAAAGGAAGCTTTGCGTTTAGGGGCTCAGAAACTTCCTGTAACCACTAAATTTGTGGTTAGAAGAGATTATGAAGCTTAATTTATAAAAAGCAAAGTTATGAAGATTGCAGAAATAATGGAGCTGTCTACAGCTGACATACAAGAAAGAGTGGAAGCCGAAAAGGCAAATTATGAACAATTGATTTTAAATCATTCTATTTCTCCGTTGGAAAACCCATGTCAAATTAAGCAATTAAGAAAGACAATTGCTCGTATGATGACTGTGTTGAGCCAGAGAGAACTTAACGATAAATGATAAGCTTAAATGGAAGTAAGAAATTTAAGAAAAGAAAGAGTAGGGGTGGTTCTTAGCAATAAAATGGATAAGACCATAACTGTTGCTGCTCAATTTAAAGAGAAGCACCCTATGTATGGAAAATTCGTTAGTAAAACGAAGAAGTACTATGCTCATGATGAAAAAAATGAATGCAATATAGGTGATACTGTACGCATTATGGAAACTCGTCCATTGAGCAAGTCTAAGAGATGGAGACTAGTAAGAATAATTGAAAGAGCTAAGTAATTATGATACAAGTAGAATCTAGACTTACAGTTTGTGATAATAGTGGGGCAAGAGAGGCCATGTGTATCCGAGTATTAGGCGGAACAGGTCGTCGTTACGCTTCAGTAGGAGACGTTATTGTTGTTTCCGTAAAAAGCGTAATCCCTTCAAGTGATGTTAAAAAAGGAGCAGTTTCAAAAGCGCTAATTGTGCGTACTAAGAAGGAAATACGTCGTGCTGACGGTTCTTATATACGTTTTGATGATAATGCGTGTGTGTTGTTGAATAATGCGGGTGAGATTAGAGGAAGTCGTATTTTTGGACCTGTTGCTAGAGAACTTCGTGCAAAGAACATGAGAGTTGTATCACTTGCACCTGAAGTGCTTTAATATACAAAAAAGAAGAGTAATGAGTAAATTACATATAAAGAAAGGCGACACAGTTTATGTGAACACTGGTGAGGATAAAGGAATGACAGGTCGCGTATTGAAAGTTCTTGTTGATAAAAACCGTGCTATTGTTGAGGGAGTTAATTTGGTTTCTAAAAGCAGTAAGCCAAGTGCACAAAACCCACAAGGAGGAATTGTAAAACAAGAAGCACCGGTACATATTTCAAACTTAAATGTGGTTGATCCAAAATCTGGTAAACCAACGCGAATTGGAAGAAAAAGAAGTTCTGATGGAACTTTAGTTCGTTATTCTAAAAAATCAGGGGAGGAGATCAAGTAATGAGTATAACAGAAAAAACTGCAGGCCTAAAGAGTGAATATGCAGAACGTATTGTTCCTGCATTGATGTCAAAGTTTCAGTACTCATCAAAAATGGAAGTACCTGTTCTTAAAAAGATTGTTATCAATCAAGGATTAGGTATGGCTGTTGCTGATAAGAAAGTAATTGATGTAGCAGTTGAAGAGTTATCTGCTATAACTGGACAAAGAGCAGTAGTTACTGTGTCTAAAAAGGACATCTCGAATTTCAAATTGCGTAAAAAAATGCCAATTGGTGTGATGGTTACGCTTCGTCGTGAAAAAATGTATGAGTTTCTTGAGCGTTTAGTGAAAATAGCTCTTCCACGTATTCGCGACTTTAGAGGAATTAATAGTAAATTTGATGGTAGAGGAAATTATACTCTTGGTGTTGAAGAGCAAATTATTTTTCCTGAAATAAATTTAGATGATGTATCTAAAATATTGGGAATGAATATTACCTTTGTAACTTCTGCTAAAACAGATGAAGAAGGGTATGCTTTACTTAAAGAGTTTGGATTACCTTTTAAAGAAGTAAGAAAAGATTAAGATATGGCAAAAGAATCAATGAAAGCTCGTGAGGTAAAGCGAGCTAGATTAGTAGACAAGTATGCCGCAAAACGCGAACAGTTGAAGGCTGAGGGAGATTATGAAGCTCTACAAGCTTTACCTAAAAATGCTTCGCCTGTACGTATGAGAAATAGATGTCAAATTACAGGACGCTCTAGAGGATATATGCGTCAATTTGGCATTTCTAGAATCCAATTTCGTGAAATGGCATCACATGGACTTATTCCAGGAGTTAAGAAGGCAAGCTGGTAAATTTTATTTTATTTAAATATTGTCAGGGTTTCCTGATCAATTTAATTTTTAATTATATGACAGATCCAATAGCTGATTACCTAACGAGGCTACGTAATGCGATCAACGCAAATCATCGCGTGGTTGATATTCCTGCTTCGAACTTGAAAAAAGCGATTACTAAAATCCTTTTTGACAAGGGCTACATACTTAATTATAAGTTTGTAGATGATGGATTAAAAGGGACTATTAAGATAGCCCTTAAATTTGATCACGTTAACAATGTTAGCGCGATTAGAAAATTAATTAGGGTGTCTAAACCAGGACTACGTAAGTATACTGGATACAAAGATATGCCTAGAGTGATTAATGGTTTAGGTATTGCAATCATATCTACGTCCCAAGGAGTGATGACAGATAAAGAAGCTAGAGACTTAAAAGTTGGTGGCGAAGTATTGTGTTACGTATATTAATAGGAGGAAGTAAGAAATGTCAAGAATAGGAAAATTACCCATTAGTATACCTGCAGGAGTTGAAATAACAGTTAAGGGGAATCTTGTAACTGTTAAGGGACCAAAAGGGGAGCTAACTCAAGAAGTTAATCCCGCTGTAGAAGTAAAGATTGAAGATAACGAAGTTGTAGTTAACAGAAAAGCAGAGGACAAACAAGCTAGAGCTTATCACGGATTATATCGTTCGTTAGTTGAGAACATGATAGTAGGTGTATCTCAAGGTTATAAGAAAGAACTTGAATTAGTTGGAGTTGGGTATCGTGCCACGAACCAAGGAAACCTATTAGAATTATCATTAGGTTTTACTCATGCTATCTATATGCAATTGCCACCTGAGGTTACAGTTGAAGCAAAAACTGAAAGAAATAAGAATCCTCTTATTACAATAGAATCTTGTGACAAGCAACTTTTAGGTCAGATTTGTGCAAAAATACGCTCTTTCCGTAAGCCCGAGCCTTACAAAGGAAAAGGAGTTAAATTTGTTGGTGAAGAAATTCGTAGAAAATCTGGTAAAACTGCTGCTGCAACAGGTTCTAAGTAATTCAGTAAAAGTATAGTATTATGATATCCAAAGTAGAAAGACGTAAAAAAATAAAATATCGGGTTAGAAGTAAAGTTTCTGGAACTTCTTCTCGTCCCCGTATGTGTGTATTTAGAAGTAACAAGCAAATATATGTGCAATTAATTGATGATCTTTCAGGAACGACATTAGCTGCAGCTTCTTCATTAGGTACAGATGAAAAAGTAACTAAAAAAGAGCAAGCAGCAAAAGTTGGAGAAATGATTGCAAAAAATGCTCTTGATGCAGGTATCACTTCTGTAGTTTTTGATCGTAATGGTTATTTATATCATGGACGCGTAAAAGAAGTAGCTGAAGCAGCTCGTAAAGGAGGACTTAAATTTTAATCATTATGGGAAGAAATAAAAGAGTACAAGTATCAAATGATACAGAGCTAAAAGATAGATTAGTTGCAATTAACCGTGTAACCAAAGTAACTAAAGGAGGTAGAACTTTTAGTTTTACTGCAATTGTTGTTGTTGGTGATGAAAACGGATTGATTGGTTGGGGCTTAGGAAAAGCAGGTGAAGTACCTTCTGCTATAGCTAAGGGTGTTGAAGCTGCTAAGAAAAATCTAATTAAAGTTCCTGTGTTAAAAGGAACTGTTCCTCATGAACAAGCTGCACGCTTTTCGGGTGCAGAAGTGTTTATTAAACCTGCTTCTCATGGTACGGGTGTTGTTGCTGGAGGTGCGATGCGTGCTGTTTTAGAGAGTGCTGGCGTTACTGACGTTTTGGCTAAATCTAAAGGATCATCAAACCCTCACAATTTAGTTAAAGCAACAGTTTTAGCATTATCTATGATGAGAGATGCAAGAATGGTAGCACAGAATAGAGGAGTGAGTATGGATAAAGTATTTAATGGATAATTAAAGAAAAAATGGCAACAATAAAAATCAAACAAATCAGAAGCAGAATCAATGCGCCTAAAGATCAAAAAAGAACTTTAGATGCTCTTGGTTTACGCAAAATGAATCAAGTTGTTGAGCACAATTCTACTCCCGCAATTCTTGGTATGGTGAACAAAGTTCAACATATGGTAACAATTGTAGAGGAATAAAAACGTGAAAAAAATAAAAAGTAAAGATATGAACTTAAGTAATCTTAAACCAGCAAAAGGTTCTACTCATTCGGACAAACGTTTGGGTCGAGGCGAAGGTTCTGGTTTAGCTGGAACCTCTGGTAGAGGTCATAAAGGGGCTAAATCAAGATCTGGATATGCTAAGAAGTTCGGATTCGAAGGAGGTCAAATGCCACTTCAAAGACGTGTACCTAAGTATGGTTTTAAAAATAGAAACCGCGTTGCTTATAAAGCATTAAATTTGGATGTAATTCAAGCTGTTGCTTCAGCTAAAAACCTTGAAGTAGTAGGAATCCAAGATTTAGCGGATGCAGGATACATCTCTTCTAAAGAGTTAGTTAAAGTATTAGGGAACGGTGAGATTACTTCAAAACTTGAAGTTCAAGCTCATGCATTTTCAAAAACTGCTCAAGCTGCAATTGAAGCTGCGGGTGGTAATGCAGTAAAACTTTAGAGTAGATGAAGAAAGCTATTGAAACATTAAAGAATATATGGAGTATTGAGGATCTGCGTAAACGGATTCTCATTACTATCTTGTTTGTTGCGATATATCGTTTTGGATCAAATGTTGTGCTTCCTGGTATAGACCCTGGGATGTTAAAAAGCATGCACGAGCAAACAAGTTCGGGTCTTTTAGCATTATTAGATATGTTCTCAGGAGGTGCCTTCTCTAATGCATCTATTTTTGCATTGGGAATTATGCCTTATATATCTGCATCTATTGTTATACAATTACTTAGTATAGCAGTACCTTATTTCCAAAAACTGCAGCGAGAAGGTGAAAGTGGAAGAAGAAAGATGAATCAATATACACGTTATCTTACGATAGCGATTTTGTTAGTTCAAGGACCTTCTTATTTATTAAACCTTAAAATGACTGCTGGAACAACTTCTTTGAATGCTTCATTAGATTGGACTTCATTTATGTTTATTTCAACCATTGTTTTAGCTGCTGGTAGTATGTTTATCTTGTGGTTGGGTGAGAGAATAACTGACAAAGGTATTGGAAATGGAATTTCATTTATTATCTTAGTCGGTATTATTGCTCGTTTACCTATGTCTTTTGTTCAAGAATTTATTTCGAGAATAGGAGAAGCTGGCGGTGGTCCTGTTTTGTTTTTAGTAGAGCTTGTATTCTTACTATTCGTTATAGCTGCAGCAATTATGCTTGTGCAGGGAACACGTAAGATACCTGTTCAATATGCAAAACGTGTAGTGGGTAGCAAACAATATGGAGGTGCCCGTCAATATATACCGTTAAAGGTAAATGCGGCTGGTGTGATGCCTATTATTTTTGCTCAAGCAATAATGTTTATCCCTATTACATTGATTGGGTTTTCATCTGATCCTAATAATATGGGAAGCTTTGTTCGTGCTATGACAGATCATACTAGCTTTTGGTATAATTTTGTTTTTGCTGTAATGATTATATTATTTACATATTTTTATACAGCAGTTACAATTAATCCAACGCAGATGGCAGAGGACATGAAGAGAAATAATGGTTTTATCCCTGGAATTAAACCAGGTAAAAGTACGGCAGAATTTATTGATGTAATTATGTCTCGTATAACTTTACCTGGCTCTATATTTTTAGCTTTAATTGCTATTATGCCAGCATTTGCAGGGTTGTTTGGTGTGCAAGATGGATTCGCTCAGTTTTTTGGCGGAACTTCACTATTAATTTTAGTTGGAGTTATTTTGGATACCTTGCAACAAATTGAAAGTCATTTATTAATGAGACATTACGATGGGTTATTGAGTTCTGGAAGAATCAAAGGCCGCTCAGGTAATGTTTCTGCTTATTAAAAATTTGGTTTGATGATTTTTCTTAAAACAGAAGATGAGATAGAATTGATGAGACAAAGCAATCGTTTAGTGGGTAAAACACTAGGCGAGTTGGCTAAGTTGATTAAGCCAGGTATAACTACAGCAGAGTTGGATCGTGTAGCTGAAGAGTTTATTCGAGATAATGGTGCTATTCCCACATTTAAAGGATTCCCTGGTTCTTTTGGAACTAATTTTCCTGGATCAATATGTGTGTCGGTTAATGATCAAGTAGTACATGGTATACCTAATGATGATCCTTTAAAAGATGGTGATATTATATCTGTTGATTGTGGTACACTACTTAATGGATTTTGTGGAGATTCTGCTTATACATTCTGTGTCGGAGAAGTTGATGATAAAACAAAAAAACTTTTAGAAATAACTAAAGAGTCACTCTATTTAGGCATAGAAAATGCGATTGTTGGAAAACGTATTGGTGATATTGGATATGCAGTTCAGCAACATTGTGAACCTAAAGGATATGGTGTTGTGCGTGAGTTTGTAGGTCATGGAATCGGTAAAGATATGCATGAAGACCCTCAAGTTCCTAATTATGGGCGCAGAGGAACAGGCTCATTATTGAAAAAAGGCATGTGTATAGCAATTGAACCTATGGTTACGTTAGGTGATCGTAATATTGTGATGGAATCTGATGGGTGGACCGTAAGAACTAAAGATGGTAAACCTGCAGCTCATTTTGAACACACCGTGGCTGTGTGTCATGGAAAGGCTGATATTCTATCAACTTTTGAATATATAGAGGAAGTTTTAGGGGAATAAATTAAATTTAATATAAGTTATGGCTAAACAACCAGCAATAGAACAAGATGGGGTAATTATAGAGGCATTGTCAAATGCAATGTTTCGTGCTGAATTGGAAAATGGACATGAAATAACAGCTCATATCTCCGGTAAAATGAGAATGCATTACATTCGTATTTTGCCAGGTGACAGAGTGAAAGTTGAAATGTCTCCTTATGATTTATCCAAAGGAAGGATAGTATTTAGATATAAATAAGAAATAAAGGAAAATAAGATATGAAAGTTAGAGCATCATTAAAAAAACGTACTCCAGACTGTAAGATCGTTAGACGAAAAGGCCGTTTGTACGTTATTAATAAGAAAAATCCTAAGTATAAACAAAGACAAGGATGACTTGTTATTGATAAAGAATAATATAAGTATATGGCTGTAAGAATAGTTGGTGTTGATTTACCACAAAATAAAAGAGGAGAAATTGCGTTGACTTATATTTTTGGTATTGGACGCAGTAGCGCAACCAAAATATTAGATCAAGCAGGCATTGATAGAGATATCAAGGTTAAAGATTGGACTGAAGAGCAAGCTGCTAAAATTCGTGAAATTATCGGAGAAGAATTTAAAGTAGAAGGTGATCTTCGTTCTGAAGTGCAAATGAATATCAAACGCCTAATGGATATAGGTTGTTATAGAGGTATTCGTCATCGTATTGGATTACCAGTTAGAGGTCAAAGCACAAAAAATAATGCACGCACTCGTAAAGGAAGAAGAAAAACGGTTGCAAACAAGAAAAAAGTTACTAAATAATAATTGTTGATATGGCAAAAAAAGTAGTCGCAGCTAAGAGGAGAAATGTTAAAGTAGATGCGAATGGACAACTTCATGTTCATTCATCATTCAACAATATTATTGTTTCTCTTACTAATAGTGAAGGGCAAGTGATCTCTTGGTCATCTGCTGGAAAAATGGGATTTAGAGGTTCTAAAAAGAATACTCCTTATGCAGCTCAAATGGCTGCTCAAGAATGTGCAAAAATTGCATATGATTTAGGATTAAGAAGAGTAAAAGCTTTTGTAAAGGGACCTGGTAACGGACGTGAGTCTGCTATAAGAACAGTTCATGGTGCTGGAATTGATGTAACAGAAATTGTAGATGTTACACCACTACCACATAATGGATGTAGACCTCCAAAAAGAAGGAGAGTATAATATTAAGATTTATATAATCTAAAAAGCGATGAAACTTGATTTTGTTTTGGATTGCATCTATTAATCTTCTCTGTAATCGCGGCTGTAACAAATTAAGTTCATGTATTAAAAAATCAATCAAATAGAAAAAAATGGCTAGATATACTGGACCAAAATCAAAAATTGCTAGAAAATTCGGAGAGGGTATTTTCGGACCTGATAAAGTATTATCAAAAAAGAATTATCCTCCTGGACAGCATGGAAATACTCGCAGAAGAAAATCTTCTGAGTATGGATTGCAGTTACGTGAAAAGCAAAAAGCTAAATATACTTATGGAGTATTAGAAAAACAATTCCGTAACTTATTTCAAAGAGCAGAATCTCGTCAAGGAATTACAGGTGAAATTTTGTTACAATTATTAGAGTCAAGACTAGATAATATTGTATTCCGTTTAGGTATAGCTCCTACTAGAGCAGCTGCACGCCAATTGGTAACGCATAGACACATTACAGTTAATGGGAAAGTGTTAAATATACCTTCATACACTGTAAAAGCTGGAGAACTTGTGGGTGTTCGTGAGAAATCAAAATCACTAGAAATAATTAGTGACTCTCTTGCTGGATTTAACCATAGCAAATATCCTTGGTTAGAGTGGGATGATGCTTCCAAGGTGGGTAAGCTGTTACATATTCCTGAAAGAGAAGAAATTCCAGAGAATATTAAAGAACAATTGATCGTAGAGTTGTATTCTAAATAATAATTAAAATTCATGGCAATATTAGCATTTCAAAAACCTGATAAAGTAATAATGTTAGAGGCAGAACAAGACTTTGGTAAGTTTGAGTTCCGTCCTTTAGAACCTGGTTTTGGTATTACTATTGGTAATGCCTTACGTCGCATTTTGCTTTCATCATTGGAAGGGTTTGCAATAAACACTGTTAAATTTGATGGTGTTGAACACGAATTTGCAACAATTCCAGGGGTGTTAGAGGATGTTACTAACATTATCTTAAATCTTAAACAGGTAAGATTTAAGCAAGTGGTTGAAGAATTTGAGAATGAGAAAGTAAGTATTACAGTTGAAAACTCCACTGAGTTTAAGGCTGGAGACATCGGTAAATATTTAACTGGATTTGAAGTGTTAAATCCTGAATTGGTTATTTGTCATTTAGATTCTAATGCAACTATGCAAATTGACATTACGATAAACAAAGGTAGAGGGTATGTTCCTGCTGAGGAAAACCAAGAATACTGTACCGATGTGAACGTAATTCCTATTGATTCTATTTATACACCGATTCGTAACGTAAAATATTTTGTTGAGAATTATCGTGTTGAACAAAAAACCGATTATGAAAAATTAATATTTGAAATTGCGACTGATGGTTCCATTCACCCTAAAGAAGCTTTGAAAGAGGCTGCAAAGATATTAATTTATCACTTTATGTTATTCTCTGATGAGAAAATAACATTAGAGAGCCCAGATTCCGAAGGTAATATTGAATTTGATGAAGAGGTGTTACATATGCGTCAGTTGTTGAAAACTAAACTTGTCGATCTCGATCTTTCTGTTCGTGCATTGAACTGTTTAAAAGCAGCTGAAGTTAACACACTAGGTGATTTGGTTCAATACCAAAGAACTGATTTATTGAAATTCAGAAACTTCGGTAAGAAGTCATTATCTGAGCTTGAAGAGCTTCTAGGTAGTTTGAACTTGTCGTTTGGAACTGATATTTCCAAATATAAATTAGATAAAGAATAAAAATGAGACATAATAATAAAATTAATCAATTAGGTCGTACTGCTTCTCACCGACAAGCAATGTTATCTAACATGGCCTGCTCTTTGATTACGCATAAAAGAATTACTACTACTGTTGCTAAAGCAAAAGTATTGCGTAGATATGTTGAGCCGTTAATAACAAAAGCAAAAGATGATACTACAAGTTCTCGTAGAGAAGTATTCAAATACTTAAAGAGTAAAACAGTAGTAACAGAGTTGTTTCAAGAAGTATCTGTAAAAGTAGGCGATCGTCCAGGTGGATATACCCGTATAATTAAATTGGGCACACGTGAAGGAGATAACGCTGAAATGTGTTTTATTGAGCTTGTTGACTATAATGAAAACATGACTAAACAAGCTGCTAAACCAAAACGTACTCGCCGTTCTAGAAGAAGAAAATCGTCTGAAACAGCTTCAGTTGAAGTTGAATCACAAGCTACAGAAGCTAAAGCTGATGAAGCTGTAGAAGTTGATAAAAAAGACAATAAAGAGTAATAACTGGTGTTATTAAGATAGATAAAAAAAGAGCAATCAATTGATTGCTCTTTTTTATTATAGACATTTTTCCAATTATCTTTTATTTAGAATTCCCATTTTTCTCATCAAAAAGTAGGCATTCATATTCTTTACAACACCTTGCTTTAATTGATAGTCAAAGTTTATTTCACCGTTGTTAATCGTAGATTCAAAACAAAAGTTCGTTATTTTTTTAGGATATCGATGTTCTAGTTCTGTGAGTTGTATATCGTGTGTAGCTATTAATCCGTTGGTTTCTTTATGTATGAGCTGTTCTATTAGAGCTGTCGATCCTTTGAGTTTGTCAATTGAGTTTGTTCCTTTTAGTATTTCATCAAGAATAATGAATAAGTTATTTCCCTTGTTTAAAAGATCAATAATGACTTTTAATCTTTTCAATTCCGCAAAGAAATAAGATTCGTTTTCCATTAGTGAATCACTCGTCCTTAAGCTGGTAATTAGTTGACTAGGTGATATATTGAATTTTTTTGCATAAACAGTTGTCCCAATGCATGCTAATAAATAATTCAAGCCTATAGTTCTTAAATAGGTACTTTTACCAGCCATGTTTGCACCTGTTATAATTAAGAATGTTCCTCTAGAATTCATGCTTATGGGATTCGTTACACACTCTTTTTTTAGCATTAGGGGGTGACCTAAGTCTTGACCACATAGTGTATATTCTTCAGTGACAATGTTTGGGTAGGTATATGTGGGGTGATTATAAGCAAAGTTTGCTAAGGAAATGAGCGCATCAAATTGGCTGAGAGATTCTATCCATTTTGGCAGAGATGTTATGTGTTCTTTTTTCCATTGTTCTATTTTAAGTGATAGATGAAACTCCCACAAAAATAATCCATTGAATAGTAGTGCTATAAATAAATTATTTCTTTGTTTTATATTGTCTGAAAGATTTATGATTTTGTTTAATTGCCTAGAAGGCCTCTTTTCCTTTTGATAACAACTCTTTATTAACTCCTTGTTTAGTTCTGATTCAAATTTATGTTCTTCAAGAAGCATAAACAAAGAAGTATACGTTGATAGTGTTAGTAATCCTTTTGTGTTATCCTCTAACTTAGCCTTTATCTGTCTCACTAGGATGGTGTTTAAGACAATGGAGAAGACAAAAAAGATAACCCCTATTGAAATAGGAGTTATTTGAAGTATAGCAAAAATCAGGAGTAGCATGTTAATGGTTGCGACTAAATAGGGTGTGATTTTTAATAAACGTTCTTTTTTTAATTTACTAGGTTGAATCCATTGTAATAAGTCTAATTCTGTTAATTGTTCCTCATTAGAGAGTCCAATTAGTTGAAAGCTTTGCCTTAGCTGCAATAGTGGAGTTATTTCTTTGATACTTTCCTGTCTTTTTAATATTTGCTCACTTTTTATAAGATGATTATTTAACCAATTTGCTAGTTTGATTTTTCCAATTTTAGTTGATGTTCTATTTATTAATTGAAATAGTGAGTTTTCTCCAAATACATCTAAATCAAAGCTGTAGAAATGTGTATGATCGATAAATTCGTCTCCCTTATCAAAATTCTTGAGATCTCCATTAATAGCCTCTAGTTCCCGTTGATTAATTTGAATTAATAGTTCAGTTTCTTTTTTTTGTTTAAATAGCTTATTGTGTGCTTTAATAAAAAGAATGAAAAGTAATGCTTCCAATGAAATAGTTGTACTTAGCAGTGATTTGTTTTGCCATAAATAATAAAAAGATAGACAAATAGAAATGAATAAGAGGGTTCGAGCCATGCTAACTCCAAAAATTCTTTTCTTAAGCTTCTGCAAATTCTTTTTCTTGTTACTTATTCTTTGTGCATATTCTTTATTTAGCTGTTCCATATTCATTCTTTTGGATTTCAACAAAAATAAAGAATAGTTTGGTAGAGTTTGTAATATTATCATTTTTAAAATGATAATATATTGATAAAAACATATAGTAGGTTATAAAAATAGTCGCTTTATTTCTGTAATCTATTTTAAGTATTAACTTTATTCTATTAAAGAAGAGCAAAATGAAAACAAATCGTCTAATAGTCTTATTTCTAGTTATATTAATGACTCCTGTGTTATATGGACAGAATATTCTCTACTCTACCTATTCTGACCTTTTATCTAATGACGGAGATACCATAAAGTTTTTAATTATTGAAAAAAGATCAAAAGGTAGTCGTTTATCCGTTGGAGGGGTAGATTATAGAATTAGTGATCCTGAACGTGTTTTGAATAAATACTTAAGAACTCAATGTTTAGCTGTTAAATCATCTAATCAGCTTTATTTAAACTGTAGAAATTTAAGATATAATAAAATGAAGTTTGGGCGTGGATATGCACCAGCTTTTCTAATCAATCAATATGTTTATTTTACTGCACTACCTATTGGTTCTGTTGCTGGAAGTTCAACAAGTAAGAAAATTGACATAAAATTAGGTGGTGAATTAGGCGATGCTCTTGCTTCTGCAGGTATGGTGGATGAAAGAGTTTTTTATAGATTGAATCTATTAACTGGTAAAACCTCTTTTGTGTGTAAGAAAACAATGTGTGATTTATTAGAAGACTATCCTGAGAAATTAACTGAATTTTTAAATGAATCTTCATTGGAGTCTTCATGCTTAAAGCCCTATTTATATTTTTTACAAAAGGGTAGTTTATCAACTAAAGAAGGTGAATAAGAACAAAACACTTAAAAAAAGAATGGAAAAACTACAAAAATAGAGCTGTATTGTTCC
>Ga0172378_10002170_pt1 | contig 18295 bp, 18 predicted proteins | sample GrowelOW332metaG_FD_119755 | JGI IMG/M metagenome (GOLD analysis project Ga0172378, IMG submission 119755) | Groundwater microbial communities from an aquifer near a municipal landfill in Southern Ontario, Canada - Pumphouse #3_1 metaG | ecosystem: Environmental > Aquatic > Deep subsurface >... | reverse complement strand
TGGCTGGTGGCTGTAGCGGGGAAGCAACACCCGTTCCCATCCCGAACACGGCCGTTAAGGGCCCCTGCGGCGATGATACTGCGTTCAAGAGCGCGGGAAAGTAGCACGCTGCCAGCCTTTTTTTCCAAAGCACCCCTGCTTCAACAGGGGTGCTTTTTTTTGTTTTCGTCCCGAAAAACGGTGTGTCCGCTGTTCTGTGGGCGGTCGCTTGCGAGCGACGGGAACGGGAACGGGAGCGGGAGCGGATCCGGAGCTGGAAGCTCCGGGTACATTCTGGGGAGAATACGGGAACGGGAGCGGATCCGGAGCTGGAAACTCCGGGTACATTCCGGGGAGCGGGCGCGAGCTATGGAGCGCCGGCGTCCTCGCCGGCCTCCCCTTATCGCGGTTCTTAGCCACGCCCATTTTATCGTTCAAAAATCCAAGTGTTTTTTTAGCTTTACGGTTCAGGCCAGGGATATCACTTGATTGATTTCGCTGGACTTCCGAACGGCATCCAGTATACGACTCAAGGCCAATGCGCTTTCCGTTGTGACTGGATATGGCTCTTCACCCCGCAGAGCTTTCGCGATGGCCGGATATACAACAAAGGAATCACCGTAGCGGCTGCCGGTGGTGATACGGTGCCCATCCGCAAGCTCCTCGCTGGACACCTGCATATTCAGTTTTGTGCCGTAGGCTTTCGGATCGATATCCCCGTGTGCTTCAACGTAGTGAATTTCAATTGAGGTTTCTTTCACAAAAATTGTTCCACGGCTTCCCTGAATGACCCAGTTGGGCAGTTTATTTACAGCGAGGCTATACTCGCAGCTCAGAATCACGCCCGATTGCGTAGTCAGCACCGCGTGAAAAACATCTTCGACATCCCCAGGATTGATTACCTGTCGCAGTTGGCCATAAGCCGAAACCACCGGTTCACCAACCACCTGTACGGCTTGGTCTATGATGTGCGGTCCCCAGTTAAGTAGGTAACCCCCACCGAAGCGCTTTTCGGTCTGCCAGTCGGCTCGAATCGCGAAACTGAATTCACGGCGGCGCACCATGAACACATCACCGATAATGCCGGAGGTTATCAATTCCTTGAGTCGTATCAGATCGCAGCCCCAGCGCGCCGGCAGCCAAGGCAGCAACTGACGCCCGCTCTCTTTGGCTGCAGCGATCATGCGCTCTGCTTCACCGGCATGCAACGCCCAAGGCTTGGTTACCACTACATTGACGCCACCCTGCAGGCAGTCACAGGTCATTTCACAGTGCTGGTCGCTGCGAGTCACAATAACCACCAGATCCAGATTTTCGGAATCCAGCATCTTGTGGTAATCGCTGTAAACCGGACACTTGAACCGAGTGCGGGCTTTTTCTTGAGCTTGCGGATCAAGATCACAAATGGCAGCCACTTCAAACAGATCCGTTAGACCTTCAAGTGGATTGGCATGCAAGGTGCTGCCACTGCGCCCATACCCCAGAATGGCGGCTTTGATTTTCATACAACTCCTTGATTAATAGATGCCAAATTGCTGCAGAGTTTCCCACATGGCGATAATATTTTCTGGTGGAACATCCGCTTGGATGTTATGTACCGTGTTAAAGACATATCCTCCACCGGGCATCAGTGTTTCCAGATTGCGCTTGACATCTTCGCGCACTTGCTGCAGCGTGCCCCGCGGCAGCACCGACTGCGTCTCTATGCCCCCACCCCAGAAGGTCACATCCGTGCCAAAGTCACGTTTAAGGGCTTTGGGGTTCATGCCGGTAGCTGTAATGTGCACCGGATTGAGAATGTCTACGCCGATTTCGATGAAATCTGGCAGCAGAGGACGCACGTTGCCGCAGGAATGAAAAAACAGCCATCCTTGCTCTCCAGCGGGTTTCTTGACAGCCAGCTTTCTTTTGATCAGTGCAAATAGTTCAGCGAGGCGGGGTTTTAACATGGTACGGAATAATTCGGGCGAAATCAACTGGCTATCCTGTGTTCCATAGTCATCGGTCTCAACGACAATATCTACAACATCCCCGAGTTCCTCAAGAGCCATATCCCAGAACTCCATTTTTAAGCGGTTGACTTTATCAAGAACTTTGCTGGCCCCAATGGGATCAGTGAGCACATCGCAAAGAAAATTCTCCATGCCCCGAATGCGTTGACCCATTTCAAATGCCCCTGCACAAAAGCCTTTGAGCATGACGATGTACCCTGCCTCCCTCTGTTTCAGAGCCTGTTTGCGCAAGCCGGCAATGCGTTCGGAGAGAGCCGCCTGCGGCCAGGTATAGGCTCGAAGTTTATCGGGATCAATGTCCGGCCCGTCCAGGGGCGATTTCACCTGGCTCCACCAAAACCCTCCGTTGGGGAAACGTTGCACAAACCCCCACTCGTCGGTAAATTCCAAACCCTCGGACGTTGACGTACCGCGCACATTCCAATTGTGGCTGGTCAGCGGATACAGACCCCGCACATCCACTCTCAGGTGCTCAAGAAAGGCTTCCGGCGGAATCACCACTTGCTGATAAACATCGGCCAGGGGAGCTGGTTTGTTGCCCATCCCAAGCGCGCGACTGAGATTTTGGTAAGCCACCTGATGAATACCGGTGACTTGGCAGCCACCCATGTCGAAGGGAACACGGTCTGGCTGACGATGCTTGAGTGTGACGATCATTCGTTCTCTTGAATTCATGAGCAAATCTCCAAACCTGCTTCCCGGACCAACTGCTCCATCCGCCGCCCGTATTCCAAAAAATTTTCAAGCCGTGCGTCTTCGCGGGCTGTAACCGAGGAATCGTGGAGCACGACCTGCATATGGGGTTCAATCGAAATGCCACCTTTGTAATCTGATGCCTTCAGATCGGCAAGAATGCGTTTGATATCACGGTCGCCTTCACCCGGAAACAGGTAGCGTATTTTCTTTTTTTCATCGTCCCACACCATATCTTTAATATGGATATGAGCGATATGTGGGCGTATGTGCTGATAAAATTCCCAGCTTGACTGTCGCGGTGAGTGCGGTAGTTCAAGCCCGGGATTGGCGGTGTCGAAAATCAGCCTCAGCCCGGGCACCCGTTCTATCGGCCTCAGGGTGTGCTGCCAGCTCAGTCCGCCATAATTCATGCAGTTTTCATGTAGTGGCTCCAATCCCTCCGCCCTGAACAAATCACAAACTATTTGCAAACGTGCCACTCGCTCATCTTCCATCTGATCATCGGCCGCCCGCTGCGCCAGTATGGCATAGCTCATGACTCGCACTTGCCTGATCCCGAGACGGAGCATGCGAGGAATGGCCCGGCGCACTTCTTCGAGTGAGCTATCGGGCGGGTCTTCAATCGATTTACTCCAGTTGGCAATATTAGATCCAAGCGCATTGACCCGAATCTCCGCATCCTCCAGCGCTTTCACCACATCCGCAAAGACAACCTCGTCGAGATCGTGCAGGTTTTTGCCATTGACATTACGGGCTTCGAGGCAGTTCCATCCAAGTGCTTGCACGGCGGCAATTTGCCCCTGAATGCAATCCGCGGCCTCATCAGCAAATCCAGTCAGGAACACGCTCATTTCAGTCTCCAATCCTAGATATGCTAATCCAGGTAAGCGAAGTACGGTCGATGGAATTCTTTTATCGATGCGAAGAAGTTCAACGTAAAGACCGGTTGGCTGTATGAACCTCCGGGTTACACCTGTCCTATGGTAATGTATTCCACTGGGCTGGGACTTTCCAGTAGGATTTCCCAAAAAAAATCACCAGCGAGAGTCTTATGCTTGCGATCACTACATTCAGAGAACTGAATCTCCAGTTCTTAAAATAACTCTACTACTTGTTAATCAATTTTTTTTAATCTGGCATTCTAAAGTTGTGACTTGCACTTCGACTGTATTGCCCGGTGGCTGTCAACAGAGTAGCTGGGGCAAAAAGATAGCGCCAGCTCAGGGTGGTGCGAGAGCCCCGCTTGCGCTGCTCGTGTTTCGTCGCTGTTTTGAAACGGTCAGGAAATATTTACTCTGGTATCCTATCATAGAAAATCCTAGCCAGTCATGGAGCCTCCATGACTTTTTATGATAGTGTATGACTTTGCTTGCAAAACTTGTTCGGCAGGCTATTTTTTTAGTTGCATTCAGAAATCAGCGATCCCCACCCAACCTGGGGGCCACCTGCCCAAAATGGACGCGCGCGAGAGATGAGGGGAAAAATCGATATTTCGTTTGGCCGCAAACCTTTTTCTCGGCACATACTATGGATTTTTTATGAAATTTTTGCACACATCAGACTGGCATTTAGGTCGTTTTCTTTACATGCGTAAGCGCTATGATGAATTTTCATTGTTTTTGGCTTGGTTAGCTGAAACGATTGAAAAAGAAAAGATTGATGTTCTTCTAGTAGCCGGCGATGTATTCGATACCGGCACGCCGAGCAATCGGGCGCAGGAACTCTATTATCGTTTTCTCTGTCGGGTTTCTGCTTCTTGCTGTCGCCATGTTGTGATCACTGCCGGAAACCACGATTCTCCTTCTTTTCTGAATGCTCCCAGAGAAGTGTTGCGAGCGTTGAATGTGTATGTGGTTGGCTCGATGACGGAAGATGTAAATGATGAGGTTATCACTCTTGAGCGTGATGGGCAAGCGGCGGCGATTGTTTGCGCTGTGCCCTATTTGCGAGATCGGGATCTCCGGCTTGTCGAACCTGGCGAAACTATTGACGATAAAAACAGCAAGCTGATTGAAGGACTGAAAAAACATTATGCAGAAGTTTGCGCCATTGCGGAGCAGAAACGTCAGGAGTTTGCTGCTGCCGGGCAGGGGGATATCCCGATCATCGCTTTGGGGCATCTTTTCACCGATGGGGGTAAAACGGTTGATGGGGATGGTGTCCGGGAACTCTATGTCGGATCGCTGGCGCATGTCAGCCGGGACGCTTTTCCGGCGGCAATCGATTATCTCGCTCTCGGGCATCTTCACGTGGCTCAGGCGATTGCTGGTGCAGAGCATATCCGCTACTGTGGCTCCCCAATAGCGATGGGATTTGGCGAAGTCACTCAGGAAAAGAAGGTCGTGCTTATTGAATTCCACGGCAAAACGCCAATCCATCAGGAGCTGACTGTGCCCTGTTTCCAGCAGCTTCTGCGTATTGTCGGAGCTCTGGATGAAATCCTTGCTAGGCTGGAACAACTGAAAGGCGAAAAAAGTCGCGCGTGGCTGGAGATTGAATATACCGGCAATGAAACAATCGGTAATCTGCGCGAGATGCTCGAGGAAGCTGTGAACGGCTCTGATATGGAAATTCTTCGCATTCGGGATAAACGCAAGATGGAACAAATGATCTCTGCGAGTACCACGGGAGAAACCCTGGATGATCTGAAACCCGGAGAGGTTTTTGAGCGTTGTATGGATGCTTTTAAAGTGCCTGGCGAAGAACGGGCTGGACTGACAGCGTCCTACAATGAAATCTTGCAGTCGCTTCAGGACGACGACAGTAAAGCAGAATAACGGAGCGGAATATGAAAATCCTTGAACTACGGTTTAAAAACCTGAATTCCCTTTATGGGGATTGGGTGATTGATTTCAGTGCTCCGGAATATGTCGCCAATGGGATTTTTGCTCTGACCGGGCCGACGGGTGCGGGTAAATCCACGATTCTGGATGCCATTTGCCTTGCTTTATACGGAGTGACTCCACGTCTCCGGAAAATCAATAAGAATGACAATGAGATTATGTCCCGGCAGACGGGGGAGTGTTTTGCTGAAGTTCTTTTTGCTTCTCAGGCCGGTCGTTTTCGCTGTCATTGGGAACAGCGCCGTGCCCGGAAAAATGCAGCTGGCCATTTGCAGGATCCGGAGCATTGGATTGTGGATGCCGACAGTGGGCTGACGATTGAGAACAAAAAAAGTTTGGTAACGGGGATTATCGAAGAAAAAACAGGAATGGACTTTGACCGTTTTACCCGTTCGATTTTGTTGGCTCAAGGAGGATTTGATACCTTTCTGAAAGCGGATGCCGAACAGAAATCCAGGATTTTGGAACAGATTACCGGCACTGGTATTTATACTGAAATATCACGCCTCGTTCATGAACGGCAGAGGCAGGAACAGGAAAAGTTGAGTCTGCTTCAAGCTGAAATTTCCGGTATTGTGCTGTTGACACCGGAAGAGGAACTGGAGCTTCAGGGAACACTTGTTTTGCAGCAGCGCCAGGAAGCCGAACTAGCAGGTCAAGCAGCGGATACCGGAAAAGCGATCGCTTGGTTGCAGACTATGGATGCTTTGAAAAAGGAAATCCATGGTATGGCTGCGGAAGAAATCAAGTTGCAGGAGGCCGTTGCGGAATTCAAGCCGAAATATGATAAACTCGACTGGGCTAAGAAGGCGGCTTCCCTGGATGGGATTTATGCAACTTTAACATTGACCCGCCGTCAGCAAGCAGACGACTTGGTGAGTCAGCAAAAACTGGGAAAGGCTTTTCCTGAACTGGAAAAACAGGCGAATCTCCAGATGGAATTACTCCAAGGTGCGGAACAAGGCACACAAGCTGCCAAGGAGGCGCTGAAAGATGCCGCGCCGTTGATGCAGAAAATCCGTTTGCTTGACCAGCAGCTTATTGCCAAGGAGAAAGCGCTTAGCGAAGCGGCTCGAACCTGCCGTCAGGAAACTGTAAAGATTGAGGAAAGAAGACTGGCTTACCGGGAAGTGAAAGCTACGCAGAGTACTTCTGAAAAAGCCTTGGAAGAGCTTGACGTTTATTTCAAGGAGCATGTGCAAGATGAATGGTTGATCAGCGGCTTGGGGGGGATTGAAGAACAGTTCGGCAATCTGCTTTCAAGAGGCAGGGAGATCATTCAGAAGGAAACGGGGTTGAAGAATGTGGAAATGGCCTGTGTTCAGGCGCAAAAGCAAGTGGCCGCCAGCGCGAAACACAGCCATCTTTGTCTGCAGGAACTTGCAGCAGCCAGCCAACAGCTTCAACAGGCTCAGGTTGCTTTAGGCGAATTGCTGGGGGATCGATTATTGCGCGAATACCGTGAAGAGAAGGATGCTCTGCAACGCGAAATGCTTCTTCTTCGGACGATTGAAAAACTGGAAGATCAGCGTTCCAGGCTAGAATCCGGCAAGGCCTGTCCGCTTTGTGGAGCAACGGAGCATCCTTATGCAAAAGGAAATGTTCCGAAGCCGGATGCAATGGAGCAGAAGATTGCTTCGCTTACGCAACGCATCTGCAAGGCCGAAGACTTTGAAACAGCGATTGAAAAGCTGAAAAAAGCGGAAGGAATCGTTGAGAAAAAAATAACGGTGAGTGAGAAGCAGGAGGCGCAGGTCGCCAATGAGCTGAAGGCCGCAGAGAAAACGTTGGCAGAAAAAAAGGAAGGTTTGGGACAACTGCGGAACGATTCTGCTGTTTTGAAACAGGTGGTTTTGCTAAAATTGCAGCCTTTAGGAATTACTGAGATTCCGGAAGCGAAAGCGGCTTCTCTGCTGGCTTCGCTCAAAAAGCGTTTGCAGACTTGGCAGGATCAGGTCAAGAGAAAGGCAGCGCTCGAAAAGCAGATGGCAGAGCTGGACAGTAAGATGAAGAGTCTTGCAGCAGTGATCGAAGCACAAAGTGCTGCCTTGGCGCAACAGCAGGAACACTTGGAACAGCTTAAGACGGAAGTTGCCGTTGAGCGAAATGAGCGCATGGCTCTCTATGCTGAAAAAAAACCGGATGTCGAAGAAATGCGCATGAATCAAGTGCTTTCTGTTGCGGAAGATGCTGAAAAGCAGACTCGAAATCGGTACAACGAGTTGCTGCAGAAATTAACATCTGAAAAGACGCAAATCGAAACCCTGAAAAAGCGTATTGAAGGGCGCACGCCGGAGCTAAAAAATTCGGAGGTTTTCTTTGCGGCGGCTCTCGCTCCGCTAGGTTTTACCGATGAAACGCATTTTTTATCTGTCCGCTTGCCGACTGCGCAGCAGGAGTTTTTGTCTGTTCGTGCCAAAGAATTAGACGATAAGCAAACCGAGCTCAAGGCCAGGCAAAGAGATCGGGAGTTGCGTCTGGCGGAAGAATGTAGCAAAAATTTGACGGAGCAATCTTTTGCTGAGCTGGAGATTCGATTTCAGCAGTTTACGGATGCTCTGCAAGGATTGCGTGATGAGCTTGCCGGGCGCAAACACCAGTTGAAGGAAAATGCTGCAGCGAAAGAGCGGGTCAAAGAAAAACAGACTGGGATTGAAGCCCAGAAAAAGGAGTGTTGGCGTTGGGGCAAGCTGCATGAGCTTATTGGCTCGGCGGATGGAAAGAAATATCGTAATTTTGCTCAAGGCTTGACCTTTGAGGTCATGGTTTCTCATGCCAATCTGCAATTAAGCAAAATGAGCGATCGTTACTTGTTGAGACGCGATGACGAGGAACCTCTTGAATTAAATGTGATTGACAATTATCAGGCGGGTGAAACCCGCTCAACCAGAAACCTTTCCGGTGGTGAAAGCTTCCTGGTCAGTTTGGCTTTGGCTTTGGGGCTTTCGAAAATGGCCAGCCAAAAAGTCCGTGTGGATTCACTGTTTCTGGATGAGGGTTTTGGCACCTTGGATGAGGATGCGCTTGAGACCGCTTTGAACACCTTGGCTGGGCTTCATCAAGATGGCAAACTGATCGGGATCATCTCGCACGTTTCTGCACTGAAGGAAAAGATCAGCACACAAATCAATATCAGCCCACTTTCGGGCGGGCGCAGTGCCCTGACTGGCCCAGGCTGCAGAAAAAACAGAGTGGAACAGAATCATCCGGAAGTGTAAAAAAACTTACCGGATTGTTTTTCTGTCTGGAATAATGATTGCTGAAAGGACTGGTTTTTTAAGATGAATACTGTACTGTATTCCTGTCCATTTTAACAGGAGGAATACAATGAAAACCATGACTTACACTGCTGCGCGCGATGAGCTGGCTGAAACCATCAATATGGTTGTTCGGGATCGGGTGCCGGTTGTGATCCGGAAAAAAGGATGCGGTTGTCATGATGAATTTTGACGACTATGAAGCCTGGACTGAAACGGTGTATCTGCTTCGAAGTCCAAAAAATGCCAAACGGCTGATGACGTCGATCGAAGCATTGGGAAAAGGAGACGCCATTGAAAAGAGTTCGGAGTCTCTGATGCATGAGTAATCTGAAGTTTTCAGCGGAAGTCTGGGAAGATTATCTTTACTGGCAGTCTTCTGATCGCAAAATTCTTAAACGCATAAATGACCTTATCAAGACGAGTGTTCGGATTCCTTTTGAGGGAATTGGAAAGCCTGAGCCGCTGAAGGCAATCTCTCAACCTGGTGGTCTCGACGGATTACCAATGTTGAGCGAATGGTCTATAAAATCGAGGGCGATACCTTGCTGATCGCTCAACTCCGATACTATTATTAATTTTCGCGATTGTTTTCAGAATATTCAGCAGGAATTCGAATCTCTTCTGACGAATTCGATCAGGTCGTTCAGTGCTTCGATTTGTACGGGGCGTGATGCCGCATAGAGGAATCCGTGTTCGGCATCCGGATAGATTTTCAGTTTGGATGGGATGTTCATATTCCGGTGCATATCGACGATCTTTTGATTCATCCGGGCTGGGAACATATGTTCATTTTCGGCTTCGAGAAAGAAAAGTGGCGGGTTATCCGGGCGGATATATTGATTAAGCGAGAGGCGCTGGAAAAGTTCCGGGTTTGCGTCATAGGTGCACCCGGCGGCCTGCTGCATACTGCTCCAGATATGCGGGAAGATGTTCGGCCAGGGCGTAAAGGTGGCTGGGGTTGACTGCAGGAGACCGCAGACGGGTTTAGACCAGTGAGTTTCCTGTTTGCAGACTTCGCCGCATTCTCCCGGATCGGTGCAGAGTAGCAGCGAAGCCAGATGAGCCCCAGCCGAGGAGCCGAAGACGGCAATATTCAGGGGTCGGTCGAGTTCTTTCATAATGCAGCAGAAGGCGTCATAGGCCTGCCGGATGTCGCTGAGCTGATCGAGGATGGTGATGCATGGATTTCCCGGAAGGCTTGGAGCGACCAGCCGGTAATCGGTGGAGGCGCAGAGAAAACCCTGCTGATTTAATTTTTCCATCAGGGGATGGAAATTGCTTCGCGAGCCCGCCTGCCAGCCTCCGCCATGCACAAAAAAAACTGCGGTATCCTCGCGGATCTGTTCGGGCTTGAACAGATCCAGGACGCGTCCTGATTGCAATGGAAAATCCAGGTAATAGGATTGATAGCAGAATGGCATAAGAAGTTCCAGGAAGATTTGCTTATTGTTTTGTTGGGGCAGCGTTTGAATTTTGCATTTGGAAGCCGGCGACCCAGGCAGCGAGCCGGCTGTCGAGGATATCGCCTTGGGCGATCTGTTGCTGGAGGAAAGCGGAGAGGCCGTCTTTAGGGACGGTGAAGACTTCGATGTCTTCACCGTCTTGGAGATCGGGGGCAGGGTGTTGATTTTCGGGGCGGCGGGTATCGACGCTCATGAAGACGAGGATCAGGATTTCTCCGGTGAGTCCGGCAGAGCTGGCGGCACCGGGGGTAATGCTGTTGATGCTGCCGCAATAGCCGGTTTCTTCGTGCAGTTCACGCACTGCAGCTTCGGCAGCACTTTCGCCGGGGTCAATCAGCCCGGCGGGGAATTCCATGACATAGTTATTCAGGGGGGGGCGGTATTGCCGGATCAGCAGGATTTTGTCATCCGGTTCCAAGGTTGCGATAATGACGACCGCGTGAGTATTGCCGTTTCGTTGTACAGCTTCCCATTGTCTTTCGGTTTGCGTATGATCTCGGTAATGCAGGAGTTCGAGGGTAATAAAATGTCCTGCTGCCAGGGTCTCTTTGTGAGTGATCTGTGGCTTCATAAAGTTGCTTCGCTTATGTTTGCTTCAGGATTTTGGCGGCAGGTCATCCTGCCAGGAACTGGGTTGCAGTTTGGCTTTTTGTTTTGCTTTGCGGGCGGCCAGTGAGATCAGCCAGATGCTGACAATAACTACCAGTTGAGCCAGGAAAAGAACGACCAGTAGCGCAAATATCTGTGGGAAAGTCACGGATTCCTCGACGACCTCTTCAGCCATTTCAGAGCTGACGATGGGGTCAGCCAGCAGAAAGATGAGCGGCAGGAAAAAGAGCAATCCGGCAATTTTATGTTTGTAAGAAAGGTTCATGGTTCATTCAAAGCGAAGTTCATGATGCGTACTGCATGGCCGCAACTGGCGGGATTCCTTTCTTTGGCGATTCGGATGCGGATCTGGTGTTGGCCTTCCGGCAAGGTTTGTGCCAGCATTTTTGTATAGGGATAATGTAAATTTTTACTGTAAAAATGATAGAGGTCGCAGTTTTGCCAAGTCGTATTATCGATAAAGAATTCTAGCATACCGGCATCGGGTCCGGCAGTCAGATAGAGGCCGATGGCATTGCCGAAAAAGGTCAGAGAAAATTCCGCGCCGGGGGTGTTGGCATGAAGCGTTGGGAGCTGGCAGAAGCGCTCCCGTTTTTCGCCCGGTAGGGGTTGCCAATCGGGGATGTCGAGTTTCCAGGGAGAAGAGAAGCTTGCGCGTCCAGGGGAAGCCAGTCTGGCGTGAATCAGGCTATTGGGATCCAGCAGGGGAAGTGTTGCTAAATCCAGACAAGGATGAGGTTTGGGAGAATGGACGGAGAAGGCCGCGGCAATACAGTCGGCATAAATCCGGTTGCCGAAGGGCGCGGGATGCACACCGCCGAACGTACTCCAGTCGAATTCGCCGGCACGGATCCGGCGGGCGACCTCCTGGGCAAAATTCAGTGAGGGCAGGCCATAGTATTGTGCGACTTTTTCATGGGCGGCAATCACTCTGGGAATTTTTCCGGATTGGTAGTCTGCCAGATGGCTTTCATTGATGGTGTAGAGGAACACGATGTCCATCTGAGGATTATGGAGTAATGCCTGTCGGACGATGCCTTCCATGGAGCAGTGGAGCGGTTCTTCCGGCTGCAGATATTCCCGTTGTCCGTCCTGATTGTCATTAACGGCGAATTCAACAAAAAGGAGATCGATTTTCCCCTTGCTTAAAATATCATTCGAAAGCCGGAAAGCCCCAGTATTGGAACAGGTGGAACTGATGCCGGCATTGATAAAAGAAAATTGGCAGCGCGGAAAATTCCGGCGGAAATCTTCTTCGACAAAGGCGGTATAGCCATTCATTTCTGTAATGGAACCACCCAGAAATGCGATTGTTGCTGAGGTTTCCGAGTGAAACAGGCGTTGGGATGCTCCCAGGCCAGTGCGAAATCGGGTTATTGAGTGATCTGTTTTCATAATGACTTTGAACAATTTTCCAGGATGTAGTTCACGCAGGCTTCTGCGTGAACCTGCTTTTTCGAGCGATCAACGGAAGACGTTGAGTATCAGCTGTTGGTAATCCGGGCGGTAGAGGTTGCCGAGGTGTCCACCTTCTGGTAGCAGGAGTACCCGGTTTCCGAGGGTGCGTTTGTACCAATTCAGATGTTTTCTGCTGATCAGAAAATCATTTTCGTTCTGGAAAATGTGGACTTTAGGATTGTTGGCAAGTGATTTTTCCAGAGAAAACAGGTTGCTTTGTTCGGCCAGCCAATCTGGATCGGACAGTTTAGAAGCCGGGAATTTTTCCTGATAATAGGGGACGACTGATTTTGTCATATAATCCGTAAAGGTCAGCGATAAGGCTTCTGCCCAGAGCGCATTTTTCTTGAATGCGGCTGGGTCATTCTTCAGAAAACCCTGATTAAAATGTTTTTGTGACGCAAGGATGGTTTCTGCGAGGTTGAAACGCATATTGAGCCCGATCAGAAAGTGGGATTCCTCCAGAGAGACAGGGATATTTCCTGGAACAGCGCTTTTTCTTTGCCCGTTTAATATGCTGCCGGCGATTCTCAGGTAGAGTTCCCGGCAGTGTGCTTCCCTTTCGGCTGCAGGCCAGCTTTCTGGAATGGCAAAGAACTCGTCGATACGGTTCAATGCCGCAATGACATCCACCGGGGGGTTGATCGCCAGGTAGCGATCGATGGAAAGCCCTTCCAAATCGCCATCGGCTTCCAGTGCCGACAGAAAGAGTGCGTTCAAGGCACCCAGCGAGAAGCCTAAGATGGAACATGATTTCCCAGAAAGCTTGTAATGATTCTGCATATCCTGCAAGGCGGTTTTGATAGCCAGAGCCAGTTGTTTACTGTCTTCACGGAAATATCCTGGCGGGGCAGGATTTGGCAGATGTTGAAAATAGTCCGGGTTCAAACTGGAGCTCAAGGCCAGTACAGACCATTGGTCCTTGTACAGCAGTTCGGCCAGAGCAGTGACGCCGTTTGAGAGTCGGTGACCGCCCAGCCCCGGCAGGATTACGATGATTCCACGGGAGTTTTCGGCGGGCCAGCAGGTGTAGGGCATACGGCTTTTACTGCCGCTGAGCAGAACACTGCGGTGTCGAGCTTTTCGGAAGAAATTCTTGTCTTTTGGCCGTAGCAGCAGAAACCCCAGGGATTGATCCGGGTTACCCGGTTCTGTAGGAGCCTTGAAATCCTGACTAAGAGTATCCCGTTGTATTTTGTAGAAGGCTCGGGTTTGCAGATAGCTGTCATATTGGGATGAAAAAAACAAGTTCAGCAGTTCCGCATGAGTTGCGATTTCATTGAATTCTTTAACTCCCGAAACAGCCATTGCGGTATCACCGCTGAATAGCCAGAAACTCAACGACCAGGGAATTCCTAATATTCGTCCGATGGCATCTCGTCCGCTACAAGGGCCAAGGAAAGGGAGATTCAGGAAAAAGCCATCTTGGCACTCGTAGTAGGCCATGGTTTGTCCGAAATCCTCCTTTTGGAGTGGGATATTCCAACGGCTGGCCTGATCCCGAAAGCCCAGAATTCCGATCGTCGAATTGATGCCGAAGCGTTTGCTTTCTTGCCAGGCACCCTCGTATTTTTCCTGCAAAAGGCAATTGACGGCGCGCAGTGGGAAGAGTAGATTTTGGCCGGCATTGTCGATGCCGTCTCGTGCCACTTTTGGCAGAATGAGGTTGTATGCCTGGCTGACTGGACGGATCAGGTGCTTTGTCAGCTGCTGGTTGAAAACCTGAATCGAGCGATTATAACCCTCCAGGGGATCTGCCATCGGGTGGAGCAAAAGCTCAGTACCGACAGGATATTCGGAGATTTTGCTACTGACGCAGCCAAGACAGCAGAAAAAAGGCAAAGCAGTCAGGGAAAAAGCCAGAATTTGAAAAGGAGAAAGCGGCAGGAAAGACTTCATGTGGTTTTCTCGATATGTCATGCTAAAAATAACTTGGAGATGTACTGATATGTCACAGGCAAAATATAGTTGTTTTTTTCGTCTTTGCCCGTTGCTCGTCGGGTTGAAAAACGCTTGTCAGAGGATAAAGTAAATTTTTCGCTTATGCGGTTGGGGTATTTACGTATGTTCGGGAGTTCCTATGATGTCAAAAACGCTTCCTCTTCTTTCGGAATTGATTCGTTGCAAATCGCTCAGCAGTGACCTTGCCGCTGTCAACAAGGCGGTGCAGGTGATGCAGAAGTTTTTGCAGACTAATGGGGTTTACTGTGTTCTGGAGGAGGTTCGCGGTAGGCAGGTGTTGTATGCTGCGACATCGCCGGACAAGGTTCAGGATGTGTTGCTGAATTCTCATCTGGATGTTGTTCCGGCGGAGGACAAGATGTTTGAACCGCGGGTTGAAGGAGATCGTCTTTACGGGCGTGGTTCTTCTGATGATCTGGGTAATGCGGTGTGTGTTGCGCAGGTGCTCTGCCGGCAGCTTGGCAAAGCCTCCGTTGGAGCTATTTTCAGTACGGACGAAGAGATCGGTGGTTGGACGACGGAGGCCATGATTCAACGCGGATATATTGCGCGGAAATTTGCACTGGTACTGGATGGGCCGAGTTGTCAGCTGGCCAGTGCGCAGAAAGGGATTCTGATCTTGAAATTGACGGCCCAAGGACGGGGTGGTCACGCATCAGAGCCTTGGAAGTTTGATAATCCGATTGATAAACTCATCGATGCTTATTTGCGGTTGCGCGAGCAATGGCCTCAAGTAACTGCAGATCAGCAATGGCAGAATACGATGGCGCCCTGCGTACTGCAAGCCGGTTTTGCCAACAATCAGATTCCGGATGAAGCCTCGATGATGCTTAATTTCCGCTATATTCGGAGTGAAGATCGGACAGTGATTTTTGAGCAGGTGCAGCGTCTTACTGGTCTGGAAATCGAAGCCGACCGCCATTGCGAACCGGTTGTTTCCGATGAAAATGCCCCAGAACTGCAACTGCTGTTACGTGCGATTCAGAAACATTTTCCGGAGCGGGCGGCGGGTTTTGTGCGGATGAATGGAGCGACGGATGCCCGGCATATGATTTCCATGGGAGTTCCCATCGCGATTTCGTCGGTTGCAGGCGATGGGTGTCACAGCAAATGCGAATGGGTCGATTTATCGTCGATCGACAAATATATTACGATTCTTGAAGAAGTGATTGCCGGTATCTAAGTCAGGGGGTTGTTTTTTATTGCCTTTTGGAGCGACTTATGCAGCCTGAAAAAGGAAATCCCGAATGTAAGATCGATGACCCCGAAGTCTGCCGAGCCTTTCTCGAAGCGGGGGTTGTTGCCGGTGACACGGTTTTGATCCATGGATCCCTGAGCAGCATGGGCTGGGTACAGCGGGGGGCGGCTAGCGTCTTCGATGGCGTTCTGTCGGCTGCATCTCCAGGGGGAACGGTGGCCATGCCGACTTTATGGTATAACGGCACAGAGGAACGAAATTTTCCGGAGCAATTTGATGTTCGGAATAGTCCAGCTTGGAATGGTGCATTGGCAGAGGGCATGCGAAAAGATCCGAACAGTTTCCGCAGCCAGCATTTTTCCCATGCCGTTAGTGCTCTTGGTAGGCGTGCGGAAGAGCTGACTCGGGATTCTGGGGTGACTGGTCTGGCGCCTTCGCCCTGGAGTGAAACGGCATTTGCCGCTGCGTCACCCTGGCAACGTCTATATGAATGGAATGCCTTGTATGCTTTTATTGGTGTGGATTTCTCGGTTTGTACGATGAAGCATTATATTGAATCCCGGCTGGTGAGTCGCTTGTTGTCGCTGTTGCCGACAGAAGAAGAGCGGCTGGCCAAACGCAAGGAGTTAACCAAGGATTGCAATCGGAAGGGATTCTGGCCTTATCTTGCAGGGGCTCCGATCGAAGAGTTGCTGAACGAGCATTCGCTGCTGAAAAAAACGAAGCTGGGCAGTGCAACACTCCGAGTTGTGCGTACTCGCCCGCTGGTAGAAGTGCTCGGGCAGGATCTCTGGCAGAATCCGGGAAAATGGTTCAAGGAAGAGTTTTTAGCTTGGCGGGAAAGCATCCTTAGATAGATTTATTTATGGATGTTTTTTTGGGCTGGGCTCTAACAAGTTTAAGGATAAGATATGAGTGATTTTTTGTATGGCATCAATCCGGCCTTTGAAGCGATCCGGGCGGGGCGTCGATCGATGATTCGGCTTTATCTCAGCCAAGGAAGTGAGCAGAATCCTCGTTTGAAAAAGCTTGCCCAAGTGGCTGAGAAATATCAAGTGCCAATGGAGTTTGTTGACAAGGCGCTTCTGTTCGATTTCTGTCAGACCCGGGAGCATCAGGGTTGCGTGCTGGAAACTGGGCCTTTTCCTTATACGCCGTTTGCGGAGCTGCTGGGGGAAAAAAGGCTGCTCCTGCTGGATAATATTGAGGATCCGCACAATGTTGGTGCCATTGCTCGGACCGCGGAGGCATTAGGCTGGCGCAATATGCTTTTACCGCGGCGGGGCTGTCCTTTGCTGTTGCCATCGGTTGTTAAAGCGGCCGCCGGAGCCTGTGAATTTTTGCAGGTATCGGTGAACTGTGCCAGCAATCAATATGTTAAGATTGCGTTGGAGGAGGGTTACAGCGTCGTTTCTCTGGATGGTGCTGGGCCGATTCCCTTGGAAGACATCCGGGACAAACAATTAGACAAACTGTTACTGGTGGTCGGTGGAGAAAATTCAGGAGTCAGTCAATTCATTCTGAATCATTCTTCCCATATTGCCGCGATCCGGCAGTCCGGGAAGATCAACTCCCTGAACGCTTCTGTTGCGGCGGCATTGGCGTTATATTTGCTGGCATAGAGACGAATATCAATATGGACAAGCCGGCGCAGGAAGAACTTCTTTTCTCTTATTCGGAGGAGAGAATACAGGTTGGGGATTTTGCGTTCATCCTATGTATGATTCGTGATTTGGATGAGGCTCTGGATCATTATGTCAAAGTCTCACCGAGCGAAACGGATCGGATTCCCTACTTTACAAGGTTGTGGGAATCTGCAGAAGCCCTCGCAAACTTTATTGTTGAGCGACGTTCTTTATTTGCCGGGAAGCGGGTATTGGAGCTGGGTTGCGGCTTGGGACTGCCGGCCTTATGTGCCGCACGCAGTGGTGCCTGCGTTACGGCCTCGGATTTTCATCCCGATAACCAGGCTTTTTTTCTGCGTAATGCTCGTCTGAACGGGCTGGAACAAATTCACTATCAGCGTATGGATTGGCGGGAGCCGGAACTGCAGGGGCCTTTCGATATTCTGCTGGGAAGCGATCTGATCTATGAAAAACAGATGGTTTCTCCCCTAGTGAATTGCGTGAAAAGATATTTGTTGCCCGGGGGGACTTTTTTCTATGCAGATCCCGGGCGTTCGGCTCTGCAAGATTTTACCAGTGAACTCGAACAAGCCGGCCTGATCTGGGAGTTGCTCCCAAGACATAATATTTATTTGCAGGTCTGGAACGCAATAAGGCCAGAAAGCAAAAACTGAGACAAAAAAAAGCCCCGTTAAAAAAACGGGGCTTTATGAGTATCCTGCAGGCAGCTTAGTCCATGGATTTTTTCGCATCATCCAGAGCTTTTTCGGCGCCTTTTTCAGCGTCTTTGGCCGCGTCTTCAGCTTTTTCAGACATGTTTTTCAGGGAGTCTCCCAATTTCTCAGTGGTGCTTTTTTCTTTGCAGCCAGTGAAAGCGAAGACCATGGACAAGACAGCCAACATCATGAAGAACTTTTTCATTTGATTTTCCTTTTCTTTCTTTTTTACACACGCACACTGTTAAAAATACAGAGTGAATGTGAACTCTACCAGTACTGCGTATAAATTTATCTTCTCAATCCAGCAATGCAAGTAAACGGAGAAGATTTCCCTTATGCTAACTTGCTTTGCTGCAACAACAATTATTGCTGATTACGATTCCTATTCTGTGTCGGGTTCAATTCAGCCCGACACAGAAGGCGACTCAGGGTGTTTCGGCGTCAGGGGCGTCAGCATCCTGCTTTTCTTCT
>Ga0172378_10002169_pt1 | contig 18295 bp, 14 predicted proteins | sample GrowelOW332metaG_FD_119755 | JGI IMG/M metagenome (GOLD analysis project Ga0172378, IMG submission 119755) | Groundwater microbial communities from an aquifer near a municipal landfill in Southern Ontario, Canada - Pumphouse #3_1 metaG | ecosystem: Environmental > Aquatic > Deep subsurface >... | reverse complement strand
GTATGAACCGTTATCGTTTGTACTGTCGTAGCTCAGGTTTAATCTTCCCCTTGTTTTTTCGCTGTCTCCTGTAAAATAAATACCGTCGAGCCATTTGTTTGTAGTCAGTTTTGGATTCTTTTCAACTGTTGAAGCAATACCTGCACGTACATATCCGCTTGCATTAAATCCATCTGCACATACTGCTGCAGTAATCATAACTGCTGCCATTGCAGCACATACTAGTTTTTTCATTTCTTTTTACCTCTTTGCCTTTTGTTTCCTGACTGCAACGCAGTCACCTAAAGAAAAAGGTGCCGGTATATACATAAACTGCATATACCCGCACCTTTGCTTTATCGGAATGAATTATAGTAATTTTACCAGTAAATTACAATATAAAAAAAGGACTTAACAAAAAAAAATTATGATTTTTGTTCATGAACCGGACAGGTATCTACTGCCGGCTAAAACAGGCGGCATTCCAGCGGAGCTCATTCCGGAATTCCGGTATTTTCGTACCACTGTTAATAACGTCACATTCGATGCCTGTCATCTCACACCAGTCGCGTACCATATCGGATGTTACAATATTGCTGAACGCGGTATGATGACCTCCGCCTGCAAGGATCCACGCTTCGGCAGACGTTTCAAGATCCGGTTCCGGTTTCCACAGCATGCGTGCGACAGGAAGTTTCGGAAAATCTTCCGGCGGTGTAACCACATTGATTTCGTTTACGACGCAGCGGAACCTGCTGCCCATGTCAACAACAGCCGTAACGATTGCGTGCCCAGTGTCTGCGTTAAATACCAGCCGTGCAGGATCGTCTTTTCCTCCTATACCGAGCGGATGAACTTCGATACGGGGTTTTGAAACTGCAACCTGCGGATCAACTTCAAGCATATGTGAACCCAGGTTAAGGCCGTTGCCGTCTTCCAGATTGTACGTATAGTCTTCCATAAAAGCATTACCCCTGCCGTTTCCGGTAAGACCTGTCGTCATTACCTTGAACGTCCGGACCATGGCTGCTGTTTTCCAGTCGCCTTCTGCGCCGAATCCGTAACCGTCCGCGAGGAGCCTCTGGATTGCAAGTCCAGGCAGTTGTTTCATACCCCAGAGGTCCTGGAAATTAGTGGTGAGTGCGTTTGCACCGGTGTCTTTAAGGAACGCACGGAGTGCTATTTCAATTTTTGCCTGTTCTTTTATATGTTCCTTCGTGAATGCTTTATCTTTTCCCCATACAATTTCGTATTCTCTGCCGTATTCGTTCACAAGCGCTTCTGCATCACTGTCGGAAACTTTTTGTATGTATGCAACCAGGTCACCGATAACGTAGTACGGAACGGACCAGCCGAATTTAATCATGGCTTCTACTTTATCACCGTCGGTAACAGCTACTTCACGCATATTGTCGCCGAAACGGATTATTTTGAGGTTTCTGCCGTCGGCAGCAGCACATGCAACACGCATCCATGAACCGATTCTTGCTATGGTATTCTCGTTTTTCCAGTGTCCTACGATTACCTTACGCGGCAGGTTCATGCGGCTTGTGATAAAACCGAATTCGCGGTCTCCGTGCGCACTCTGGTTCAGGTTCATGAAATCCATGTCCATTGTTGCATACGGAATCTTTACGTTGAATTGTGTATTGAGCTGGAGCAGCGGTTTTTTGTTGATGGAAAGTCCTGCGATCCACATTTTAGCAGGGCTGAATGTATGCATCCAGCAGATAATGCCTGCACAGCTGTCGTCTGCATTTGCCTGTTCAAGAGTTGTTCGGATGGATTCGGGCGTAAGCAGTGTCGGCTTCCAGACGATACTGCACGGAATTTTCTTTGCTGCATTGAGAGATTCAACGATTTCTTTTGAATCTTTTGCAACCTGTTTAAGAGTTTCTTCGCCGTACAGGTCCTGGCTTCCTGTAAGAAACCAGAAATTGAATGTTTTCAAACTTGTCATACACGTATCTCCTGATATTCAAGTTATTCAATAATATTTGATATTTATCCAATATTATCGCTGTTTTTAACAGAAAAGCAAGAGATTTATTTACGCATTTTGGTTCATTTTTTTCGTGCGGATGAATGGCATCTGGCTGCCTGACATTTTTTCCTGTTTACAGTATACTAAATAAAATATGGCATACGTAAAGAATCTTTTTGACAGCAATTTTATACAATATGCGAGTTATGTTATTCGTGACCGTGCAATTCCTGAACTGGTGGACGGGCTTAAGCCTGTCCAGCGGCGTATTCTTCATACACTGCTTGAAATAGATGATGGTAAATTCCACAAGGTTGCAAACGTCGTGGGCCAGTGTATGAAGTATCATCCTCACGGAGATGCATCAATTTATTCCGCGCTTGTCGTTCTTGCGAACAAGGAACTTTTTATAGACAAGCAGGGAAATTTCGGCAATCTGTATACAGGAGACGGTGCGTCGGCTCCCCGTTACATCGAATGCCGCATCCGTCAGATTACACGCGATATTCTCTATAATCCAAAAATTACACAGTATGTTCCGAGTTATGACGGACGCAGTGAGGAACCTGTCATGTTCCGTGCAAAACTTCCGCTTGTCCTTATTCTGGGGTCAGAGGGGATTGCTGTCGGTATGAGTACAAAAATTCTGCCGCACAACATCCGCGAGGTAATTGAAGCGGAAAAAGCGTGCCTCCGCGGCGAGAAATTTAAACTGTATCCCGATTTTCAGACGGGCGGTCTGCTTGACGTGTCTGACTATGAGGACGGTCAGGGCAAAATCGTCACGCGTGCAAAAATGGATCTGAGCGATGAAAAAAAAATAACAATTACCGAGCTGCCGTTCGGTTCAACGACGGAAACTCTTATGGACTCTGTCGAAAAGGCTGCAAAGAACGATAAAGTAAAAATAGCATCTATCAACGATTACACTGCCGATACGGTGAATATAGAAATAAAACTTCCGCGCGGTGTCTATGCAAAAGACGTTGTTGATTCGCTTTACGCTTATACTGAATGCGAGCAGACGATTTACTGCAATCTGCTTGTTATACGCGACAATATGCCGGTGCAGATGACCGTGACCGACGTAATTAAATTTCACGCTAAACAGATTATCGGGGTTTTGAAGGACGAACTTACTGTTGAACGGGCGGAGCTTATGGAGAAACTTCACCTGCGTACGCTTGAGCGTATATTTATAGAAGAACGAATTTATAAAAAAATCGAGCAGATGAAGACGCAGGAAGAAGTGAACAGTGCAGTAAAACAGGGTTTTACCCCGTTTAGAAAAGAACTGCTGCGCGACATATCTGATGACGACATTGATCATCTGCTCAAAATCCCGATCAGACGTATTTCTTTATATGATATCAACAAGAATCATGAAGAAGTGGAAGCTATCAACAGGCGTATAAAAGAGATTGATAAACTTCTTAAACATCTGACTGAGTACGCCATCAGCTGGCTTGACGGTATTGAAAAAAAACTTGATCCGGAGAAAATAAAGCGCCTTACGACAATTACAAGTATTGATAAAGTTGACGTAAAAGATGTCGTTAAGCGGGATACTCCGCTGAAATACGACGATACGTCGGGTTATCTGGGAACCGGCGTTTCGGGCGGAACCGAGATGCTCAGAATTACTCCGTTCGACCGTGTTATGTTCGTGCGCAGAAGCGGTATATTCAGTGTAACAGAAGCACCGGATAAAGTTTTTGTCGGTCCGGGAATGTACTGGTGCGGACTTGCCGACAAAGAAAGCCTTGCAAAAGTTCTTTTTACCATTATCTACCGTGATCAGGAAACACAATTTATTTTCATAAAACGGACAAAAGTAGAAGGATATATCATGAACCGGGATTATTTCTTTGCTCCCGACGGAAAAGAAGTACTTCATGTAGATACACGGAAAAATTTTACGTTTACACTCCACTATGTAAAGAAACCGCGGATCAAAAAGCTTGAAGAATCATTCAAAGCGCAGAATTATGTTGAAAAAGGTTTCAAGGCGCAGGGAATACGCGTAACGAACAAAGAAGTACAGTCTGTCGATATTGAACCTCTGAAAGAAATGAAAAACGAATAGGCGTTTTCTGTGGATATACTTGCCAGACCTGAATCTGCTTTTTTAGTCGTAAAAAGGTCCAGATTTCTTGCCGAACTGCTGCCGTGCACCTGCCAGAATGATGCTCGTTCTCTTATTAAGACGCAGAAAGAAAAATACCGTGATGCGACTCATGTAGTACATGCGTTCGTTTTGGGGAAATGCGCCGAAGTAACAGGGATGAGCGACGACGGGGAACCTTCGGGAACGGCCGGAAGACCTGTGCTTGATGTGCTGACCGGGCGGTGCTGTACAAACGTTCTGCTTACTGTTACACGCTGGTTTGGAGGAACGCTTCTAGGTACAGGGGGGCTTGTTAAGGCATACGGCGGTGCGGCGAAACTGGTTATAACCGAAGCCGGCAGACATTCCTCATTTGAAGAACTTACGGAAAAGCGGTCCTTTTCCTTTTGTACCGGGTATACGCTGTATGAACGGTTAAAACATATGATGGAGTCATATCATACGTTTAACGTAGCGGAACAGTTTGGAGGAGATGTATCCGTGAGCGGGGAACTCCGTGCTGATGAATATGATTCATTTGCTTTGCTGCTGAAAGACATGAGCAGTGGTAAAATACAAATTTGACAAACTGTCCGGTACTATGGTAATCGGCTGATATGAGATAAATTGACTTTTATACTGATCTGCATATACTTTTACGATATGAAAGAGTATTTTGTCAGAGACGTTCCGTATCTGCATATATCCGGACGTGAGGCTGCCAGTGGAAAAAAAGAACCTCTGCCGCTTTTCTGGACGGGCAGCGGCATTGAATGCACCGTTAAGACTGGTGGGTTGTGGGTTGAGCTTGAGAGTTCCTATTCACTTTATGAACCATGGGTAAGTATACGCGTCAACGGCAGCCAGATTGCACGTTTTATTGTTGAAAGAGGGCGGCGGTGGTACTGTCTGTATCAGAATGTTGCAGCAGAGAAGAAAAGAACTGTACAGCTGCTTAAAGATACGCAGGCAATGCCGGACGATCCTGATCATGTACTGATTCTGCATGCTCTGCGTGTTTCCGATGATGCCGAATTTTTTCCTGTCCCTGATAAAAAACTTATGATCGAATTTGCCGGTGACAGCATTACAACAGGAGAAGGTCTTGCAGGAGCACCTTGTGAAATGGAATGGCTGCCGTCTTGGATGGCCACAGACCAGAATTATGCCCGTCTTACCGCGCAAAAACTTGCTGCCGATTTCCGCATTATATCGCAGAGCGGATGGGGAATTGTGACAGGGTGGGACAATAATATATACCACACTATTCCCGCTTACTACAGGCAGGTCTGCGGTGTTGTTCCGGGAGACCTTTACAGGCGTCTTGGTGCACATTCTTTATATGATTTTACTGTTCACCCAGCGGACGTCGTTGTAATAAATCTGGGCACGAATGATGAGGCAGCCTTTTCACAGAATGCATGGACCGATCCTTCTGACGCGCGTACATACAAAATGCGGTTGAATGAAACAGGGCTGCCCTGCCGTGAAGACGAAGAAAAGATTTCGGATGGAATAAAACTGTTTCTTCGTACCGTTCACGAATGCAATCCCGCCGCGTACCTCTTCTGGTGTTTTGGGATGTGCAGTGTATCTCTTCTTGCACCGTGTATCCGCCGTGCAGTATCAGAATATAAAATCGAAGACTCTGATCCCCGCGTTGCAGTTGTAGAGCTGCCGTCTATGAACCTTGAAAAAGAGAACGAGCACGGCTCCCGGTGCCATCCGGGACCGGAGACTCATCGGCGTGCGTCGGAAAAACTTACTGCAGCGATAGAATCAGTTATATACGGCACCCGGCAGAAAAACGGTGCTCACGGTGGTCCACTTTCTGAGAATGTCTCTGTCTCTAGAACCGGACGTCAATAACGGTGATGTCGTCGGGAAGCATTGCATTCTGTATCCATGAAGTAACTGTGTGTTCTATCGTAGGACATACATCTTCATCTTTTATACCGTAAAGTTTGATAAAAAATTGTTTTGCAAGATCATCTTCATATCGGGTACCATCGTCATTTTTCATATCGGTAAGACCATCGGTATATAAATCCAGATGAATACCCTTTTTCAGCGGGATGACAGTAAACGGTTGTTTTTGAGCGGTTTCGAGTGTTGTTTTTACTGCTCCGATTCCAAACGGTGGAAGTTCCGGTTTGATGGATGCAAGTTTTCCTCCGGGAGTGGACGGAGACTCTTTGTAAAGCATGTAGGTAATAGTGTGGCCGCAATTGTAGATATACAATTTACTGGTACTCAGATCAACAAAACAAATAACGGCGGTAATGAAGTTACCTGATGGAACTGACTGTTGCAGATACTCATCAAGCAGTGATATAATATATGAAGGATTTGCATCCTTTTTTATGAAGAACGGTAAAGTCTTGAAAAATGAGCCAATTGCAATTGTTAAAAGTGATGCTGCAACGTTCTTGCCTGAAACATCGAAACAGCAGATAAGACTTTTCGAATCAGTCAACGGATACAGCTGGTAAAAATCCCCTCCCAGAGCATTTGCCATTTTATTCCATGCCTGAAATTTATACGGAAGCGTTGCGATTGTTGATACATTTGGAAAATAATTACGTTGGATGAGACTGGCTTTTTCAAGGTCCTGTTCCCGTATTTCTGCAATGCGGGAGAGCAGGTTATCAAGAGAGACGATTCCAAAAAAATTTCTGTTATTAAATACCGGAAAATAAATAATACCATATTTTCTGTTTATGTCAGATACTTTCTGCAGTGTTTTTTCTATAAAATCATGAGCATAGAGAATTATTGTAACCCGCTGAGTATAGTCGATGATGTTTTTTGAAGTAAAGCGCTTCCATGCTGTATTTGTTGCTGCCGCTGCAGTTTTCCTGTCCAAGACTCCGACTACATGATCATATTCTTCGACAGGAACCGCAAACAAATCTTCCTGCTGCTTGAACATATCAATAAGATTTTCTATAGGGCTGTTACCGCTTACTGGTTCAACGTATTTAGCAATTGAACCTATCTGCTTCTGTGAAAAATTATTCTGCAGCGAAGTTATTGCATCATTTTCCTGCGGTTTTTCTGTTTCGCCGGTAAAAAAACTTTCATCAATGAAAGTATTCTCTAAGTCACTCATGCCATTCTCCTGAAAACAAATTACACCTATTATAATACATACTTTCGATTTTGGGTGAAAATTGTACGATTTTTTTTCTGTCTCCTGTAATTATTTAAAAAAATTGCGGTGAAGATTTTCAGAAAAAGGTGGTTTAACTATACCATTTTCGGTAATAAAGCCTGTTATAAGTTCATGTGGTGTTACATCAAATGCGGGATTACGTACCTGCATACCAGTGGGGCCGGTGCGCCGTTCACCGAAAAAGAGCACTTCGTCCGCATTTCGTTCTTCTATTGGAATTTCCCGGCCTGTAGTTGTGTGCATGTCGAATGTAGAAAACGGACAGGCTACATAGAATGGAATATGAAAATAATTTGCAAGGACAGCGACACCCATTGTTCCGATTTTATTTGCCGTATCACCATTTGCCGCGACCCGGTCTGTCCCTGTTATTACCAGATTAATGTATCCCCTGCTCATCATAAAAGCGGCCATGTCGTCGCAGATGAGTGTTACGTCAAGTCCTGCCTGCTGTAATTCCCAGCTTGTGAGACGTGCTCCCTGAAGAAGCGGCCGTGTTTCATCGGCATATATCTTAAACCGGCGGCCTTCATCGAATGCTGTGTACATCGGTGCTGTAGCCGTTCCTATACCTGTAGAACAAAGTGCTCCTGCATTACAGTGGGTCAAAATGCCGGAACCGTCTTTTATAAGATCCTTGCCGTTTTCTCCGATACGCCTGCATAAATTTATATCTTCTTTATGTATGGCAACCGCTTCTTTTTCAAGTTCCGCCCATATTTCTTCAGATTTTCTTGTTCTAATTGATTCTGCTTTTGTAATCATCCGGCTGGTACCCCAGCTGAGATTGACGGCTGTAGGTCTTGCAGAATTCAAATAGGCAGCTTCTTTTTTCATTTCAGCTATAAACTTATCGGACGGTAATGATTGTTTGTCCTGCATACCGAGCAGTATTCCGTAAGCACCTGCAACACCAAGGGCCGGTGCACCTCTGACGCGGAGTTGTTTGATAGCATCCCATACCTGATCAATATCTTTTTGTTTTTCATATACAACTTCTACAGGAAGTTTTGTCTGATCAAGAAAAGTAAGTATACCGTTTTTCCATGAAATAGTTTCAACCATAAATATCTCCCTATAAATTTCTTTTATTATAAGTTAAACAGGTGATAAAAGAAATAGTTCGCTGGATATATGCGGATTTTTGATCAGGTTCTGTCTGTATTGATATCTAATCGAAGTTTATAAGATAAAATAATTATGAGTAAGTACCGGCTGACGTAAGGTTCTGCATCTGTCCTGCATTTACTGCCGCAGCACCGTCGGGATGATTATTGAAAAATACATGGGTTATTTCTGCTTTTACCGCCAGGTTTTCTAAAAGGGGAACTGCTTCTTCGAGTTCCTTTTCTGTGTATGTATATCTGTAGCGGCTGCTGCTATTTATATCAGTGGTGTTTCCCGGATTAACCGCTGATTGAGTGTACCAGCTGCCTGCGTTTCTGCCGTGGAAGCGGATATATGCGCGTTTCCCCGTTACAACAGGGACAAGCGGCGGAAGTGCAGAAATACGAGGCATGTCGCAGAGTACAATACCTGCTTCCCGTTTATTAAGGCCGTCGTATACGCGTTCTGTAAACCACGACGAATGGCGGAATTCGACGACAGAAGGATACCCCGGAAAATTTGACAGCAGGTTATTGAGATATATGCGGTTGTTAACTTCATAGTGGAAGTGCTGGGGAAACTGGAACAGTACGGCGGAAAGTACGCCTCCGTTTACAAGCGGGAGCAGTGCCTTACGGAATAACGCTGCATCCACATTCCATCCTGATCCGGCATTATGTGTAAGTGTCTGAGGGGCCTTTACTGCGAAAAGCATTTTTCCTCCGGATCTGTTCATCATGGAGCGGAAATGTTCTTCCGTGGGCATCTGGTAAAATGTAAAATTTACTTCCAGTGCGGGAAAATGTGCGGCATAGTATGCCAGAAATTCGTTCCGGGGCAGCTTTTCCGGATAAAAAACTCCGCGCCATTCAGGATAATCATAACCGCTTGTGCCGCATACTATTTTTTTATCAGACTGAAATTCCATCATAATACCTCAGGCAGCTCGGAAAACCGTGTTGTATATGACGGAGAGAGAAAAGAGCGCTGCATTATCCATGCAGACGGTGAACCGTCTTCTTTCTCGTCGCAGGTTTTGTTTCTTATGCAGGGATGAATTGTACCGCGTCCGTATTTTGAATTGATTGAGTCACATGCACCCATGACTGCCCGGTATTTTTTCTGTTTATAGTTCTGATTTTCATTAAAAAGGTCATACTGCTTTTCTGTATCTTTCTCAAGGCCTAGAAGACTTACCATAAGCTTACGGTAAGAATATCCGCTTCTGTAAATACTGTGCATAAGTCCTGCTGCGGTTTGAAGTATGGATGGCAGATAGCTTGTTGCACACGGAAGTTTTGTAAGTGCACTGTTGAAGTATTCTCTGTCTTTGTATTCTTCAGTATATGCGCGTGCGGTCATAAGATAAACTGATACAAGTGTACATGCAGAACGTTCTGTTCTCATTCGTGTTACTGCAAGTTGTGTATATTCTGCCAGAGCAGTTTCAAGTTGTGCTATATCAGAGACGCCATGAGCGAATGATTTACTGACGGAAACATTCTGTCTGATTTCAGGCGGCGGAAAGTTGAGTGCCTGAATGCCGTTCAGTTCCTGAACTGTGCGGAATCCGGTAATAGAAAGATATTTTTTTGCCTTGTCCAGTGGAAAGTTTGCAAGATCATATGCAGTATGTACACCGAACCGGGCAAGCATACCAGCCTTTGATGGACCTATGCCCCATACGTCTGCTGCAGGATACTGGGCGAGCGCAGATTCACCGTCTATCTCCTGCCAGTTGCATATACCTCCATATTTTTTGGCAAGCTTGTTGCACATTTTTGCAAGTGTTTTCGTCGGAGCAATTCCGACAGATACGGGAATATGTATCTGTCGCAGTGCTTCCGTACGGAGTTCATCTGCCAGTTCAGTGAATGAGATATTTTTCCAGTCAGGATAAAAAAGAAAACTTTCATCGATAGAGTAGAGTTCTATTTCCGGTGCATACCAGTTGTAGAGCAGATTGAGCCTCATACTTATGTCCGCATACAACGTATAGTTTGATGAGAAAACAGCAACATTTTTTGCTTTATACGCATATTTTTCACGAAAATATGCGTCTCCTCTTTTAAAACCAAGTGAACTGCAGATACTGTCCAGGGCAATTGTAATGCCGTCGTTGTTCGAGAGTACTGCTATCGGCGATTTTCTCAGATCGGGACGGAATATGCGTTCGCACGAGGCATAGAAACTGTTTGCGTCGACATGCATAATCATAAACAGCGTACCACTGCAGTTACTATTCCGAATAATTGTACGACATGGTGATATACTCCGTGTTCATCGGTATACCGGAACTGCCTGCTGTCTGCCGGGTCTGCCAAAAGCTTCACGCAGCGGAAGTTCCCGGACTCAGTACTGACGACTGCTGTTTTTTCTGCAGAGGGATACTCAGAACTGTCAACAACAAGAATATCACCGTACAATATACCGCATAATGTCATATTTTTTCCTGCATATCTCATACAGAAAGTAGCGGCCGGATGTTTTAAGAGCATATTGTTGAAATTTAATGTTTCTTCTTCATATCCCTGTGCGGGAGATGGAAAACCGGTAGTATTCATACCAGTAAGCACTATAATAATGTACAGTATATATGTCAAGATATACTTACAAAAAAAGGCAGCCTCCGGATATACCGAAAGTTACCTTTTTAATATCGGGCTACCGGAATTCGAATCCGGGACCCCATGCCCCCCAGACATGTACGCTAACCAGCTGCGCTATAGCCCGTAGTATTACCTACTATATCAAAAGTAAGCAGTCTGGTCAATTACGGATTGTGATATAACTAATTTCTTCTTCCGAAAAGTCTCAGAAGAGAGAGGAATATGTTGATAAAATCGAGGTACAGTTCAAGTGCTCCAATTATGGAAGCTTTTTTAAATGTTTCTGAACCGTCTGCATATCCTGCAGCTGCGAGCATTTTTTGTGAATCATATGCTGTAAGTCCCACAAAAACGACAACCGTAATAAGGGAAATAGCCCAGTTAAGACCATTTGATTTTAACAGAATGTTAATAAGCGATGCGATAATCAGACCCCATACAGCCATCATGAGATAACGTCCCGCTGAATTAAGATTTTGTTTTGTCCGCATTCCATACACACTCATAGCACCGAACATTCCGGCAGAAGCGAGGAATGTATACATAATGGAAGTGCCTGTATATACGATAAATATGGAAGACAATGTAAGACCGTTAAGAACGGAATAGACGACAAAAGCAACGGAAGCGGCTGTGGTTGAGATTTTGCGGATAGAAGCAGACAGCCACCACACAAGCGCTATTTCGCCGATTGCAACTACCCAGAATCCTATTGCACTGTGACCGAACAGGAATTTAAGTAACGGCATGCTTGTTGCTGTAAGAAATGCACTTGCAGCACTGATTATGAGCGCAAGTGTCATCCAGCCGTATGTGCGTGAAAGAAATTTTCGTTTCTCATCGGCTGCAGAACGGTAGTTTATTGAATCATAATGTTCCATATTATGCTCCTTGGTTTTTCAGCTTTTCTGATAATATAATAAAAAACTACACTATAGTGTTACACTTTTTTTACAGTTTAGTCGAGATGGTACCGGATTGTTGATTTTATCCTGCATTATTGTTATAAGAAATATATGTCGAACCTTATTGATTATATAGCATGGCGCGGAGACATACCTCTTGCGGTTGATCCGTTCAATGACATTGACGCTCTTGTCCTGTGTCAGATTTCGTATCTTGATGCAGGAGGACTTCTTAGTGAAGACTTCAGAAAAAGTATTACGCTTTCAGAGTTAGCTGATTCTTTCCGTTCCGCAGAAGATTTCCTGCGTCGTTCAGATACCGGTGCCATGATAAACAAACTTTCCGTCCAGCTGCTGTTCGATGCAGGAGCTTCAGAACGCTTCGGTTCTATGAAAGTATGCGGTTACAGATCTCTGTTTGATATACAGAAGGAAGAGCAGTTTTCTGCAATTACGTATTTAACCGGTGATAAACATGCATTTACTGCATTTCGTGGGACGGACGACACAATCGTCGGATGGAAAGAAGACTTTAACATGGGGATTCTGGAAACTGTACCCGCACAGACCGATGCCGTCGAATATCTTACCGATGCAATGAAAAATATTCATGCAAAATTCAGAGTAGGTGGACATTCAAAGGGGGGAAATCTTGCAGTTTATGCAGGAGCGGCAGTAGAACAGAAATTCAAGAACCGGATTATAGAAATATACAATAACGACGGTCCAGGCTTCCGCGACGAGACAATCATGTCTGCGGAATTCCGGACAGTCATTCCAAAACTACACTCATTTTATCCCCAGTTTTCAATTGTAGGTATGCTGTTTTCGCATGCCGGTACATATACCGTCGTTGAAAGCGAGCAGACAGGCATTATGCAGCATGATCCGTTTTCATGGCACCTGACACGCAGCGGATTTGTGACGCTTCCTGGATTTGATGCCGCAAGCGAGCATTTTCATGAAACATTCAACACATGGTTCAGAGAATTGCCTGATGAACAACGTTCTAAATTCGTTGAAACATTATTTGACGTGCTTCAGGCGACCGATGCCCGTACAAATTCCGAACTGGAAAGCAACTGGCTCCGGAGTTCTGCAAAGATTATCAGTGCACTTGCACGACTTGACAATAAATCCCGTGAAAATATTATTAAGACTATGCAGCTGCTTTTCCGCATAGCAAGACGCAGTCTGCCAGCAATCCCGAATAGTACATTCGGTTTTTCGTCAAAGACAAAAAAAGATAGTAAATAATAAATGGTAAATACTTTCATTTTGGTATATACTTGAACATATGGAAGACGAAACGATTGCAACAAACAGCCCTGTCGGGCGGCATCTTGATGCAATATCAGAAGATAACGCTGTATCGTATCTTATGTTTAACAGAAAAAGAATCCGTCTTGTCGCAATGATTACAATCGGCCGTGAAACCGATAACGACGTAGTTATCGACAATAAACTTGCAAGCCGCCATCATGCTGTCATCCAGAAAATCCGCGATGTGTATTTCATCAAGGATCATGACAGCACAAATGGTACGTATCTTAACGGTCAGATGATACCGCGCGACAAGTATGTGAAACTCAACCGCGGCGACAAAATTACAATCGGTACGATGACTCTTGTCATTTCCTGATTAAGCTGGTTGTATTGAGTGATCCTTTTTACAAAAAAATACATGCGCTTTATGCAGAACAGCACCTGCCGTCTTATGAAGAACTGCTCAAAATTGCAGACCGGACGGCATCTGTTCTTGAAGCAGAAGACGAGTCGTATTGTCCCTCTGCACGAAACGGGAAACCGGGAGCTTTGCTTGATTTTACGAAACTTCCGGAGCTTCCTCTCATAGTTGTTCCTGATCTGCATGCACGCGTCTATTTCCTTTTAAATGTGCTCGATTTCGTACCTGCAGAAGGTTTTTTTGATAAGTACCTGAAGGGAAAATCTGTGCTTGAGGCGCTGGAACTTGGTGCCGTACGTGTTGTATGTGTCGGAGATGCGCTTCATGCGGAACAGCGTGCGCGTGAACGGTGGCTTGAAGCGTTACAGGATTTTGACAACGGGGTTATCGATGGGAAAGCAATGCGCGAAGAGATGGAGGAAGGACTTACTCTGCTGGAACTTGTTATGACCTGCAAATGCCGTTTCCCTGCAACGTTTCATTTCCTCAAGGGGAATCATGAAAATATAACAAACAGGCATGGTGGTGGAGACTTTCCGTTCTGCAAATTTGCGGATGAAGGTGAAATGGTGATGCGTTTTATACGTCATGTTTACGGTGACGACGTTCTTCATATTATTTCCTATTGTGAAGATATTCTGCCGTTGATTGCTGCTTTTCCGGGGTGTATCATTTCACATGCAGAACCGCGTCGTGCATTTACGCGTGATGAACTTATCAATGCCAGACAGAATCCGGAAGTTGTTGCAGGACTTACATGGACGGAGAATGCGGGAGCAGAGGAGGGAAGCGTCAAGGCCATAATGTGCGGACTGCTAGGCAGTACGGGGCCTGATCATGCAGTTTATCTTGCGGGGCATCGTCCGGTTCCGGGACGATATGCACTGCGTCAGGAGGGGCTGTTTATCCAGTTTCATAATACGGAGATGCAGAATATTGCACTCGTCGTACCGGGGAAGAAATTTAATCCGGATACCGGTATAGTTCCGGTTATTGATGATTATTGAGCCATCAGATTTTTTTAATGTTTTATATAGAAAATGGAGACAGATATGCCGGAATCTTTTCCGCCAATGATTGGTAAGTACAAAATACTCGGAGTAATAGCGCACGGCGGCATGGGCGTCGTATATAAAGCGGAGCACCCGTCGTTAAAACGGTTTGTCGTCATAAAAAAGATGACCGCACGCGGAAATAATGCAAATGCAGAGCGTTTTAAACGAGAAGCACAGATTCTGCTTGATCTGCAGAGTCCGTATATTGTTCATTTGTTCGATTATTTTACAGAAGGCGGTTACCGCTACATGGTCGAAGAACTTGTCGACGGGTTTGCTCTTGATAAACTTATTGCACGGGAAACAATGCTTCCTTCTGAACTTGCACTGCTCGTCGTGCAGGATGCCTGCTATGCATTAAAATGTGCGCATAACAGGGGTATTATACATCGTGACATTAAACCGGGAAATATACTGATTTCAAAACGGGCAGAAATAAAACTTGCCGATTTTGGCATCGCCGGTGAAAAAGAAAAAGAGACAAATGAACCTTCTTTGACGCAGTCGGGAATAGCGCTTGGTACTCCTGCATATATGCCGCCGGAGCAGTATGAGAACAGCAGCAAAGTAGACCAGCGCGCTGATATTTATGCGCTTGGAGTTATGCTTTACGAAATGACGACGGGTGCCAAACCGTTTCCCGGAACGCTTTCTATGGAAACTCTTAATCGTATAAGAAAAGGAAAGTATATCTCTCCGAAGAAAATAGACAGAACAATTCCGAATACGGTGAACTGCCTTATTAAGAAGATGATGCAGCCTAATCCACGTCGCCGTTTTCAGTCCGTCGAACCGATTATTAAAATCGTCCAGCGGTATCTGAGACATTACGATATACATGAGATACGCGTGCAGCTGGCAAAGGCAATTATTTCACCGAAAGCAGTTAAATTTCCCGAATTCGTGCCTAAAGATATAACGAAGCGTAAAGTGTGGCGTGCTGTGTGGATTGCGGCAGCGGCAGCGGTAGTTTTTGCGTTTTTGTGGTACAACGGTTTTATTCACCGTACAATTCTGCGCAGTCTTTTTACACCTGTGGACGTGCAAATGCAGATGCCTGCTTCAACACTGGAAGGTTCAGATCTGCCTGTTCGTGCATTTTTCTTTGAAAACGACGGTGTTGATATTCCCGAAATTGCAGGTTCGCGCCGGATATTTACGGAGCTGAAAGAAAGACAGGCGGATGATCAAAGTCTCTCCCGTCAGACTGTAAAAGTAAGAACATATACAATAAAAACAGTGTTTCTGAAACCCGGCAGTTATCGTATAAAAGTCGTGGCCGGACCGTATGTGTGGTGGAAGTCGTTTTCCGTGACAAAAAAGGATCAGCTTATTCAATGTGATTTTCTAAAAGGTGCCAGTCGTCCGCTTACCGTTAAACCTCATGCATATGATGCAGCAACAGGGGAAGACATTACGTCAAAAACAGCCTTTTTTGTTCTGTATAACGGCTCATGGAGGCTGCTTACTGATATGGGAAATGACAGTATGATTTCGGGAACTGTATGGAAGATAAAAGCGTCATCTCCTGGATATAATGATGAGATATTTTCACTGCTGCCCGACTGGTACCAGGATGAGTTGTTTATTTCAGCAAATCTTATGCATGTCGAAAAATGAGTTTTTCTCCAGAACTTGCCTTATTCTGTATTTAGAGGGTATATTAAATATATGACTAAGAAAGATACAGACATTACTATCGATACAGAAGATCAAAGCATGCAGGTTTCCCGGGACGAAGCTGATGCCTCCCCGGCGGAAAAAGAATCTGCCGGTGATACCGTTGTTGCAAATGCTGATAAAAAAGATAATGGTGACTCAGACAGCAGGGATATACTTCCAGCAGATCAGACTTTGCCGGTAAAATTACTTCTTATTCCGTTGCAGGGACGTCCTATATTTCCGGGTATTTTTACACCACTTATGATAAATTCTTCAGATGATACGAAAGTAATTGATGAGGCATATGCAGGTGACGGCTATATCGGTATCTGCATGCTTAAAAATGAAGCAGAAAATCCATCCATAGACGACTTACATGATGTTGGTACGGTAGCGCGTATCATCAAGAAAATCAACCTGCCGGACGGCGGTCTCAATGTTTTTATTTCGACACTTAAACGTTTCCGTATTCGTAAGGCACTTCATTCATCAGCACCGATAGCAGCTGCTGTCGAATATCTTGACGACCAGGAAGACAATACTTTTGAAGTGAAAGCGCTTACTCGTGCACTTATCAGCGAAATGAAAGAGGTTTCTGAAAACAATCCTCTTTTCTCCGAAGAAATGCGTCTTAATATGGTGAATATCGATCATCCGGGAAAAATTGCGGACTTTATTGCATCAATACTCAATATTGATAAAAATGAACAGCAGAAAGTCCTTGAAATGCTCAATGTACGTCAGCGCATGGAGCAGGTTCTTGTGTACATAAAAAAAGAACAGGAACTGCTGCGTGTCCAGAAAAAAATTCAGAACGAACTTAACGAAAAAGTCGAAAAGAATCAGCGTGAGTATTTCCTCCGTGAAGAAATGAAATCGATACAGGAAGAACTTGGTACTGACGCAGAAGGAAATGAATCCGATTATCTCAAATTCAAGAAGAAAATAGATGAGTTTCATTTTGAAGGTGAAATAAAAGAAACCGTTGAGGATGAACTTGAGAAGTTCAACCTTATGGATCCTAATTCTGCCGAATATATAGGTACGCGCAATTTTCTTGAACTTGTAGCGCAGCTTCCATGGAACGACAAACCTGCTGAAAATTACAGTCTCGATGCTGCACAGAAAATACTTGAGCGTGATCATTTCGGACTTGATGACGTAAAGAAACGGATTATGGAATTTCTTTCTGTACGAAAACTCAAACAGGATGCGAAAGGGTCGATACTGCTTCTTGTAGGACCTCCGGGTGTCGGCAAAACAAGCGTTGGTCACTCGATTGCCGATGCTATGAATAAACCGTTTTTCCGTTTTTCCGTTGGTGGTCTGCGTGACGAAGCGGAAATCAAAGGTCACCGCCGTACATATATCGGTGCACTACCGGGGAAAATCATCCAGGGATTAAAAATTACAAAGACGCGTGCACCTGTATTCATGATAGACGAAATTGACAAGATGGGACAGAGTTACCAGGGGGATCCTGCAAGCGCACTGCTGGAAGTACTTGACCCCGAACAGAATGTTGCTTTCCGGGACAATTATCTTGATCTGCCGTTTGATATTTCCGATATTTTTTTTATTCTTACAGCAAATACTCTTGATTCCATTCCAGAACCACTTCTTGACCGGGCAGAAATTATTCAGCTGCCCGGATATATTGATCAGGAAAAACTGGAGATTGCACGGCGATACCTTATTCCGAAGAACCTCGCAAAGAACGGACTGCAGAAGAATCAGGTGCAGTATACAAAAGAGGCTCTGCTTATGATTGCAGAGGAATATGCACGAGAGGCAGGTGTCCGAAACTATGAGAAATGCGTCGATAAAATTCACCGGAAAATTGTAACCGAACTTATGACGGAAGCCGAAAAGAAAACGTTTGAGGCTGCCGAAAGGGCTAAAAAAGATAAAGATGCTAAAATTGCAGCAGAAAAGGCGAAAGGTGGAAAAATACTGACCCAGGCTGAAATAGACAGGCTTGTTCAGGCAGACCGCGAGCTTACACAGAATGAGATAGACAGACTG